>Ga0209039_10000119_pt1 | contig 69230 bp, 63 predicted proteins | sample BogFormECP12_OM1_FD_188238 | JGI IMG/M metagenome (GOLD analysis project Ga0209039, IMG submission 188238) | Bog forest soil microbial communities from Calvert Island, British Columbia, Canada - ECP12_OM1 (SPAdes) (version 2) | ecosystem: Environmental > Aquatic > Freshwater > Wetlands > Bog ...
TATGTTTCTAAAATTCTCACACATCGAATCGTTATACTGCTATTATTGAAATAAAACTTATTGATACTATAACAATTAATGATTTGACTTGGTGTGGCCGGCCAATATAATTTCGGCAAGGAGCTTCAACCTTAGCTGAGCCGTTTATGTCCGACGGAGGACGTTTGAACCTCGGTAGACAGGTTTTTGAGTTCTTGCAAGCTGCGTCCGTCGCCCATGCCAAGTGGGATCTGGAAGTCTCCACGAACATAATAAAAAGTCCGAAGCGACTCTTTATCCTCCTCATCCTTCTGCTCCCTATCCTTGCGGTGGCGGTCTGTGAAGCGACGATACTCGGGGGAGAAAGCGCCTATGCTCCGGCCACGTATTCCACCAAGATATTCTTGGTTTCCATCGTGATCGGTCTTTGCGCCGGCTTGATCACCGGCTGCATCGGTGCCGGGGGAGGGTTCATTATTACCCCGGCTCTCATGGCTGCTGGTATAAAAGGTATACTCGCCGTTGGTACAGACCTCTTCCACATATTTGCCAAGGCAATCATGGGGACCGCCATTCATCGGAAGTTAGGTAACGTTTCAGTGAAGTTGGCCGCGGCCTTCCTGGTGGGGTCGGCAGTAGGCACTGTTCTTGGCGGGACTGTCAACAAGGCAATCTATAACATAAATCCCCTTCTCAGCAATCTGTTTATTAGCGTCATTTATTCTTTTCTTCTTGGATTTCTCGGGTTCTACGGGCTTTACGATTTTCTCAGGGCGACTCGCAAAACAACGAAGTCCTCGGCCAAAGACAAGGGGCAAGGAGCGCACTCGGGCCGCACGGGGATGACCGGCGTGGCAGTCAAGCTTCAGCATCTGAATATTCCGCCTATGCTCACGTTCGATGAAGACCTCGGGGGTCGTCGTATCCCTGCTGTAGTCGTGATGCTGGGAGGGCTGATAGTCGGAACTCTCGCGTCCCTCATGGGCGTGGGGGGCGGCTTTGTGACCTTTCCCATGTTCGTTTATATTTTCGGGGTTTCCTCCATGACGACGGTGGGGACGGATATCCTCCAGATCATCGTCACAGCAGGCCTTGGCGCAATCGGTCAGTACGCCATTTACGGCTACGTTTTCTACTCCCTGGCCATGGGGATGCTTCTGGGTTCCCTGATCGGTATTCAAGTGGGAGCCTTGACCACCAAAGTGGTCAGAGGAATCCATATCAGGGGATTCTATGCTGTCTCTATTCTGGCTGGGTTCGTCAACAGGGCAGCAACTCTCCCCAAACAAGTGAACGAACTGGAGATCCTCAAGATCCCTTCCTGGATCTCAGGACCGATCGATCTCATAGGTACCATTGTTTTCTGGGCTGTAACCGGTTTCTTTGGTCTCTGGGTTTTGAGCAAGTTCTTTGGTAACCTCAAAGCCCTTCGGGAGGAATAGAAGATGCTGATCGCCCGAAAAGGCCCTTTCATCCTTGGTATGTTGCTATCCCTCTCCTTCGTCGGAGTACTCGCCCTCATCTTCTCACCCGTTTTTGGAGGCAAGAACGGGCTGGATTACGCTGACGATCTCTTCAACAAATTATCCAAAGGATCCTCTTATTTTATCCCTAAACTGGTAAAGAAGAACGAGCAGAACGTGGGCAAATCATTTCGAGCCGTCTTCACTGTGGAAAAAAGGAGCGAGCAGATTGCAGAGGTCTTTGAGGCGGCGGGAGCAAGGGTCGACTTGCAGGGGAATAGCATGACCGTAGAAGGAGACCTGGGAAAGCTCTGCCAATCTGCTCTGGAGGATGCAAACTACGTGTTTAATAATGACGGCTCCAAAGTAGCAACGAGGTACGGCCGGGACGAACGTCAGGTCATGCAAGACTGGTGGACAGGTCTCACCAGGATGGAGAAATCATTTAAGAAAAATATGCAGATCAAAGAATCGGAAGCAATCTCTGAAGTAGTTCGGAAAGCTGTTGAACCTGCTTACAACTTTTACAACGTGGAGGCGCAGAACGTGTCCGATCGCTGGGGCCTCATGTCCCTTATGCTGATTTTTTATGTGCTCTATACATTGTGGTGGGGCTATGCGATTCTGTATCTCTTTTTGGGATTGGGTCTCAGCATGAAGAGGGCCAAGGTGAAAAAAGAAGTGGGTTGAAGACGGGCCGGAAATAATGAAAGGAGGTTAAGGATGATCGCTTTTCTAAGAAGGACGTCTGTTATGGCGTTACTTATGACCGCACTCCTGTCTGGCGTGGCCTTGGCCGCAGAAGGAGGGCCCACGTTAGTAATCGTGGCAGATACCCGGGGGCTGAGCGGACCCCTGGCATGGTTGGCCAACCTGTACAATGAAAGCCATCTCTATTTTACGGTTTTCACGGCAATCGCTGTTCCGGCCATGGGCCTCATTCTAGGCCTGCTCGCAGACGTAGTGATGCGCAAGATCGGTCTCGATCTAAAGTCGAGGAAACTGGCAGAGCGCTAGGAGTTACTTTAGCCGAAGGAGGTTCGACCATGGATTTTCTCTATCTTCAATTACCCATATCAGGTGTCGTCATTTTCTGGCCAGGACTCGTTATCCTCGGCTTCGGCTGCGGAATGATCGGCGGCTTTTTTGGCATGGCCGGCGCCTGGATGGTAACTCCCGGTCTTAATATTTTGGGCCTTCCCATGGCCTTTGCCATCGGCACCGATATCGCTCACATGGCTGGGAAGTCCATTATTTCCACCATGAGGCACGGCAAGTTCGGCAATGTCGATTACCGGATAGGGTTCATCATGGTTTTGGGCACGGTCATCGGGATCGAAGCGGGCGCCCAGATGATCATGTGGTTCGAACGAATCGGCAAAGTAGACCTTTATGTACGCTGGCTTTACGTTATTCTCCTCACCCTGATTGCCTGGATGGTTTTCGGTGACCTGGCCAAAAGAAAGAAGAAGGAACGGGAGGCTGCCGCAGCCGGAAAGACATTGGACGACCTGGCTACCGGGATCGAATGGTATAAGACCCTGCACAAAATCCGCATCCCTCCGATGATCCATTTTAAGACCGCCGGGATTTACTGCTCCATGTGGCTGCCCGTGCTCATAGCCTTTCTTACGGGCTGGCTTGCGGGTATTCTGGGCATTGGCGGCGGCTTGATCCGGATGCCCTCCCTCGTCTATTTCATGGGATGCCCTACCCACATAGCTGTGGGGACCGACCTTTTTGAAGTCATGATTTCCGGTCTCTATGGAGCCGCCACGTACGCGTATAAGGGTCGGGTGGAATTCGTTGCCGCAGTCATAATGCTGCTCGGCGCTGCTGTCGGGGCTCAGATCGGAACGGTTGCAACTAAATATGTCAAGGGGTACGGGATCAGAGTTGCCTTTGGTTGGGCCGTGATCGGGTGCGGGCTCTCCGTAGTCATGAAGCTCCTTCCCACGTATTTTCCGTCCTGGAAGCCCGTCACGAACGTTGCAGCAACAATACTGATCCTTGGACTGGTAGGCAGCATATCACTCTATATCCTTGTTCGGATGCTCAGGGGCGCCGCACAGGAATTGGCAGCGAAGAAGGCGGGGGCTTTGAGCGTGTCGAATTAACCCCAAATCGTCTACGTATAGGGAGAGACTCTGCATGAAAACAAAAAAAGCTTGGTGGATGTTCGGTGTGCTGCTCGCTTTCTTAGTGAGCGCCGGTTGTGGCAAGCAGGGCAAAGTGGACCAAGGGAGGGTGATCGACTTCGACAAGTCCAAGGGCTCAGTGACGTTGATCCACGACTCTTCACCCGATCCGAAGAACCCGGATTACAGTACCTTGCCGCCTATTACCTATGCCATTCCTGAGGAAAAGGAAGAAATGGGCGCCGATCCCAAAGCGGGATACCGCATGAAACTGGATACCACGAAGAATGAAATTGTGATGTTTGATCCCCTTTCCCAGACCTTCAAAACAGTCCATTACACGCTGGTGGACCAGAAGGAGAATATTGCCAAGGATGACCCCCTGGTATTTGATAAGGCGAAAAAGGAGGCGAGGAAGTTCCCGGTCGTCGATCGCGAGAAGAAGACAATCTCAATCTATTCCTCGAGACAGAAATTGCTCGTTACCTTTTCCGTTGCGGATGAATACATCGCCTTGCCCGATAAGACTTGGGACGCGGGCGATGAAGTGCGCATCTACTCCAAGGAGAAGGGGAAGGCCAGCAGGCTGATGAACATTACCAAGACCGATATCTACGGAAAATAGGAGGGCGGAAGATAGAGTTGGCTTCCAGCTGTCGGCAAGAAACTCTATGACTCTGCGAGGAACTTCGGCGTTCAGGGACTGGGCAGGAAGGGCGGGTGCCCTTTTCTGCATACTCTTTTTTCTTATCTTGTTCGATGGTTTCAGCGCTCGATTCCAGGAACCTCCTGACCTTCTTCTTTGTTTACGCGGCCGTTCAGCTGCGATGTCAGGATTCTTGTCTGAAAAAATCGGTAGTTCCGACGAATTAAAGTATGTGACAAATTCAAGAGGGATTGGGCTGGTTATTGATTCCCTCCAGACGGGCTTCTGGCTGGGCCGACCCATGTGGCGCGGGAGAATCTTGGTGAGCACCGAGACACAGCCCGGCCAGTACGAGATAGTTCTCTTCACCCAAAAAGGAGGCAAAGAAAATTCTGTCAATTCTTTCCGCATTCGTGTATTTAGAGATGAAGCCGGCCTGAGGAAAGCTTCAGCTTCCTATATCCGGCGTTACCTTGGAATCAGCCCCTGGTGGGCCGCTCCTTTCTTCTTTCTTCTCATCGTGTTAATGTTCGGAGCTGTTTTTTTTCTTTCCCGGAAGAGAGAAGGCCTGCTGGCAAAGGACGGCAAAGCTGAAGTGTATCGGGTCTTGAAAGGAGAGGCGAGTTGCATGGTATACTTTGGTCTGGGATCGCGTCAGGGGATCCACCCGGGAACTTCCGTGACTCTTTTAAACGTAGGAGGAGAACGCATCGGTACGGCTGTGGTAGAGGACGTTTTCGAGGACCATGCCATAGCCCGGACGGAGCGGGACTTTTCTGTATGGCCGGGCCCCATAATCGTCCGTTCCGGCCTGCCCCATGCCCATTCCGTGAATCAGGCTGCTTGTTGAGGCCTATCCACACCCGAGGAAAGTCAGATGGGGGAGAAAGACTACAAAAAATTATGGTGGAAAATCGTCTTTGCCATTCTCGGTTTTTCTCTGATCCCTCTCTTTGCTCTCGGCATCGCCATTTACTACCAGTTTAGCGTCTCCTACACGGCCAAGATCATAGAAGACCTGAAGACCTTAGTGGAGAATCGCCGGAGTGCGATAGATCTTTTCTTTGATGAACGTATCTCCCAGCTGGTGACCTTAGCCCATACCCACAGCTTAAGCCTGCTGACTGATGAGACCAACCTGAATGTAATGTTTAATACGATGCAAACCCGCTCGAAGTCTTTTATCGACATTGGCGTTATTGACTGGAAGGGTAATCACGTGGCGTATGTCGGCCCTTATCCGGAGCTTAAAGGGGTCAATTACAAGAACGAGGAGTGGTTCCAGTCGGTCCTGTCTAGAGGGGTCTACATCAGCGACGTATTTATGGGGTTTCGAAAATTTCCTCACTTCATCATCGCTGTCGCGAGTCGGCAAGGCGATAAGACGTGGATTCTTCGGGCGACGATCAACTCCGATATTATTGATCGCCTAGTCGGAGCTGCTCAAATGGGGAAACGAGGAGACGCCTTCATTATAAACAAGGATAACATGCTCCAAACAGCTCCCCGGTTCAGCGGCGATCTGCTTGGCCGACCAAAGGCACCCGATTTCTCAAAGACAGTCGAAACTTCCGTTGAAGAGATTGCATCGGGCAGCGAGCACAGCTTTTTTTCTGCCAGTGTGATCAACAACACCAGATGGATTCTGGTTGTAAAAGAGGAGTTCGGGGAACAGCTGACCCCTCTATTGAGAGCCCGCTCTATCGCCGTGGCCCTCTGCTTGGTCGGTATACTGGTCATCGTTGTAGGTACCGTGCTAACCACCCGTTCTCTGATGAAGGAATTGATCAGGGTGGACCGGGAGAAAGCTGTTTCCGATGATATGGTTATTCAATCGAGTAAAATGGCGGCACTGGGAAAGATGGCTGCCGGCATAGCTCATGAGATTAACAACCCTCTTGCGGTGATAGGGGAGAAGGTGGGCTGGATAAGAGATCTTCTGACTGAAGAAGACCTTGGCCACAGTACCAACCTTAAGGAGATTGATGATGCGGCCCGCAGCGTGCAAGCACAAGTGGAGCGGGCGAGGAAAGTGACGCACCGCTTCCTGGGTTTTGCCAGGCGCATGGAGCCGGTCCGCGAACAGGTTGACGTGAACAGAACCTTGAACGATACGGTTGAGCTGCTGGGCAACGAATCCCGATATCGCAACATTGATATTCAGATGGAGCTTGATCCAAATCTGCCAAGGCTCCTGAGCGATGCGTCTCAACTGCAGCAGGTGTTTATTAACATCATCAACAACGCAATCGATGCCATCGACGGCGTTATTGACCCTTCCCGCAGGGGTGGAAAGATCCAGATAAGAACCGCACTTCTCTCCAAGACGAACGAAATCCTGATAGAGATTTCAGATGACGGCCCGGGAATATCCAAAGAAAATATCGGTAAGATTTTTGACCCGTTTTTTACCACTAAAGAGGTTGGAAAAGGCACGGGCCTGGGCTTGTCCATCGTGTATAGCATTATAGAGAAACTGGGCGGCCGAGTCACCGTCGCCAGCAAGAACGGCAAAGGAACGACCTTTGCAATCTCTTTTCCAGTGATGTAAGAAGGAAGGGCAGAAGGGGCTGCATGGCTGAGGCATTTCGAGTGCTGGTCGTTGATGACGAAGGTGATTTCAGGGAGACGCTGGTCAAGAGGCTAAAAGCGAGAAAACTGGATGTCCGCGGTAGTGAAAGCGGTCAAAGCGCCCTTGACCTGATGGAAAAGATAGCGTTTGATGTCGTGATCTTAGATATCAAGATGCCGGGTATGGATGGGATCACGGCCTTGGAAGAGATGAAAAAGAGGACGCCGTTCGTCGAGGTGATTCTCCTCACGGGCCACGCTTCTGTGGAGGCAGGGATTGAAGGGATGAAGCTCGGAGCCTTCGATTATGTGATGAAACCGGTAAACGTCGATGAGTTGCTCGAAAAGGTACGCGAAGCATACGAAAGAAAAGTCATTCGCGAGGAACAACCTGAGAGTTAGCCGCTCCCGAGTGAATAATTCCCGGCCAGAAAATTCTTAGCAAGAGCAGGAATGCTCTCCTCATTCTGCATGAGCATGTCCATCTGACGTGTATAGAGGAGTAGTCTTCCGATCAGGTCCAGTCTTTCAGTGATAAGATCGCATGGGTACTTTTGTATCCGCGCGTCCACTAAATCCTCGTGGACGTTCACCGCAAAATCCAACTTTTTCAAGATGAGGGCAATGGCTCGCGCCCGACGGTTGCGTCGTACATAGTCGGCAGCCCCTCCTTTAAATGAAAAGCTGATGTAGTTCGCATCGACACTCGGGCCGCAATGCGAATCAAGAGCGCTGTAATGGTAGCCCACTCTGGAACTGAAGTTCAGATAGTAGTTCGAGATGATGGCGAAACTTGCGTCTCCAAAACGGTCAGTAGTTGGTGGAGGGGCTGTTGCCTGCTCCATCATGACAGAGACAAAACCGCTGAGGCTGACCGGTCGCGGACCGGCCTGCTGAAAAGCTTCATGCATCATTCCGCTGAGAACCGCCTTAAAAGGAACGGAACCTATATCATCAACCTTGATCTTCTTCGATTCCTCTTTGCCTGACACAATTCCGCCTCCCACGTCTATCACGTAAAGGTCCAGGGGAATTTTAGCCTCCAGTTTGACCGCAAAACCGTCTTTTCTTGAAACTAAATCACCAATCTCGAACATCTCGGCATAAGACTTTTCATGCACCAGACGGCCGATGTCATGAAGGGTCTCGCAAAACTCAGGAGCAAAGTCCGAAGCTTTTGGGTCTGTCAAGCGTAAAGGGACAATATAGTCGGCGAGCTTTCGCAAAGTCTGGTAAACCGGCGTATGCTTCATCGGGGACTCGACCTTCTTCTGGAGGGCCAGTAACTCAATAGCCGTTCCCTGGTAGACCTTTCCGGAAAAAGCGTCTACCGTGATCTGCATTCCTGTAGGAATAGTCGCGGTAGCTATCTTTGTACCGAGGATTGTGGGAACAGCAAATTCTCTCGCTAATGAAGCCATATGCCCGGCCACGCTTCCTATATCTGTGAGAATGGCCTGCGCCTTTTTCATCACGAGAACAAACTTGGGCGAAGACTGTTTGGCGACCAGAATCGCTCCCTCGGGGAAATTCATCAAATCTTCCTCGGATTGAACTTGAAACGCAGGTCCACAGCCGACACCTGGGTAAGCCACAGTTCCATCTTTTATGAGCACTGGATAATCTGAGAGTAGAGGGATTGAATGAATGTCCGATTCCAATGATTCCACGTGAAGAGGGCGCGATTGAAGGAGCAAGAGTTTTCCTTCTTGGTTCAATGCCCATTCGATGTCCTGGGGATTCTTATAATGTGTTTCTAACGCTAGGGCATATCCCGCCAGGGTGCTGATCTGTTCGGGAGTCAGACACGGGCTGTCCTGGTTTTCCTCTTCGACCGACAACTCCTGAAGTCCGCCTTCGGGAAGATTGGCCAGGTATATTGGCTTATGAGAAACGACCGTACTCAGAATGTGGCTAAGATCCGTCTTGTCAACCGTGTACGAATCGGGAGTCACCCGCCCCTCGACGGCAAAAGGGCCTAACCCCCAGACCGCCGTGATCATGATGTTGTTTTCCAGGACATTGAAGGGATGTCGCGTATAGATCACGCCGCTGGCTACCGCATCAACCATCTGAAGACAGGCTACGCTCATAGCAATATCTTCATCCCTGATACCCTTATTCAGGCGATAGGCGATAGCCGGGGGCGTGTAAAGACTTGCGACAACCTGCTTGTAAGCGGCGATCAACTGCTCGGGTGGCACATTGAGAACGGATAGATATTGGCCTGCAAAAGAGAGATCGCTGTCTTCTCCGGTTGCACTGCTACGGAGCGCGACCCTCAGGAAGAATGAATCATTCTCATTCGTACTCAGCCTCTGGCGCATCCGGTTATAGACTGATTGGATAGCAGATTCTAACTCCGCTGGGACTTCTGCCAGGGTGATGAGCCGCTGAATCTCTTCGCTGGATTTGGCGATAGCCTCCGGGCTGCGGGGGTCGATCTGCATTTTTGCCGCACTGATTCTTTCAAAGAGATCATTATGCGAAAGGAACGAAGTGAAGCCCAGGGTAGTGATAGCAAACCCTTCAGGAATGGGCAAATGCAACTTGCTGTGCATCTCCCCGAGATTAGCATTCTTCCCGCCTACCCAATCGACCATCTCTTTGTTAATCTGGTCGTAGGTCAGAACTATTTCAGTGGGCGGAGGTTCTTTTCTCTTGTCCAATTCCTGCTGGATCTTGCTTTCTATCCGTTCCAGAGCTTCGAAGAGGCGGGGGTAGCGATGGTCAGACAGATCATCCAGATTCTTCACCATCCGTAAGGCATGGAATATGGCCCGGCTCGCCTGACTCCGGACATAGGCGATGCCGAAGACCTCGTCGCCGTGCAACTTTTCCTCTATGTCAGTGATGATATGGAGAAACTGAGTGTTTGATTCAAGCAGCATCCTGAAGGCAGAATATTTGAATCGAAACAGCCTTGTAAGGTAGTCCTTCCGGGTCGCCTTTCTCCTAACGATCCAGCTTCTGAAGGAATTTACATGCTTCAGCATTTCGTTGTAGACCCTTGTCTATTATTGGGGCTCGCGTCGCCCCCTCCACTGGCCGAGCCAGTGGAGCCACCCCCTCTCGCTCGCCGTACTCGCTAGATAGATTCCTGACGCCGGGAATCTATTCGCCAGATACCTCGCGAGCCAGCTTTCTCTGGTAAGCATCTCCGATCTTCACGACCAGGGCGTCGATGTCGCAAGGTTTCATCACATAGTCGAAGGCGCCCAGACGCATGCCCTCTATGCCTGACTCAACGGAGGCGTGTCCCGTCAGCATAATAACTTCGATGAGAGCACTTATGCTTTTCATCTCCCTCAGCGTCTCCAGTCCATCCATTCCCGGCATCTTCACGTCGATAATGGCCACGTCGAAGGCCGTCCTCTTCACTGCTTCCAGGGCCCGGTAACCGCTCTCCACATCAAGCACATCAAACGCCCTCCTCCTTAGACGGCTGGCTAAGGTAGTACGGAAGGCTTCTTCGTCGTCGACCAATAATAAGCGGATCCTTTCCGTCATCGTTTCTCCTCCTTACCTGTGCTGCTCTTCTTCTCTCACTCGTCTTCAGGTGTCCAGGCTCCGAGTAGCGAGCGGATCGTAGGCGGTTCGTTGCTCGGTCAATCCGGTACCTCCACAAACGTGGAGACTTCCCCAAGCATCTCCTCTGCATACCACGTCACACGCGCGGGGTCCGACAGAACCATATCCAACTGCCTGGTATGTAAAATCAAATATCCCAGGACTTTTAATCCCTTCGTCATGTACTCATTCTCCTGGCGCTCAAGCCGTGCCGAAAGTGTATCGCCTTTTGTTTGGACCCAAAAATGGAACCTTCGCAGGACAGTTTCTATCAAGTCGTTTCTCCGTTCCTTGCGCTGACGATCAGCCGCACCGCCCTTAAAATAGAACCAGACATAGTTTTCAGTCACGCGCTCACCTAAGAAAGCCTCCACTGTGGAATAATGAAAACCCAGTTTCGTGCTGAGGTGGAAAAAATCCTGTGAAACAATGACGTAATTCTGACCTCCCATCGCCGATTCCCGGCCGAGTTCCAGATTGGGGTCCATCGTAGACTCGATCACGATGGATAGAAATCCTCCTGCGTCGATTGGTGGCGGTCCTTTCCACGGGAAGGCGGTGAGCCCTTCCCACAACGCACAGAAAGGGGGAGAAATGATGTCCTCAACACGCACCGTGTCTCCATCTGCCTTTTCTCTGATGCCTCCTCCCAGATCCAGAACCCACCATTCCATGGGGACATTGGAAACGAGTTTCCTGGCCATCTTGTGTGAAAACGGAGTCTCCTGGTATTCGTCAAACAGCTCTCGCAGAGAAATCTCATGCGCATAACGGATGATATCGTGCAGGGTTTGACAGTCTTGCGGGGTAAAATCAGGGCCATCCGGATCTGTCAGGTGCAGCGGGGCAATATATCTGAGGACGTTTTCCAGCGTGTGGTATACAGGGCTGTTCTTTATGGGGCTGGCGCTTTCACTACTCCTGGCCAGTATGGCCTCCACCTTACCAGCATATACCTTTTGCAGATCAGCATCAACGGTGACAAGCGTTCCGGTCCCGATGGTGCTGGAGGCTACGCGAGTTCCCATCAATGCGGGAATCTTGAATTCCCTGGCCACAGCGGCCAGATGTCCCGTGAGCGTGCCCTCATCGGTTACCACGGCAACCGCCTTATCCAGGAGAGCCGCCCATTGAGGCAAGGGATACCTAGCCAGGAGGACTGCGCCTGTTGGGAACTGCAACATGTCCACTGCGGTTTCCACGCGGAATGCAGGGCCATACGCAACTCCCGGACTCGCGGTGATGCCTTTCTCAATCAGGGTTGTATTATCGATGAGCCTTGAAGGAAGATCTTGTCTCGATCCACTCCTCGCCGGAAGAGCAAGGGGCCGGGTCTGCACAATCCAGAACGTGCCCTCATTGTCCAGGGCCCATTCTACGTCTTGGGCTCCGCCAAAATGTTCTTCCAATCGCATAGCTATTTTCGCCAGTCTTCGGGCTTGCTCGTCGCTCAAGGACGGAGCTTCCCTTTTCGCTTCATCAACGTGTTCAACAACAACCCCTTCACGGCTGTGGCATGCTATTCTCGTAGTCTTGCTGCGAATATCCTTTTCTAATAATTGTCCCGGATCCTTCCTGCTGACGACATACAGGTCGCTGCTGAAAGTACCATCCACTACTGCCTTTCCCAGACCGAAGGCGCTATTGATGACGACCCCGCCAGGAAACGAGGCACCAGGGTCGGCAGAATAGACAACGCCTGCAGCCTCAGCCTGAATCAGGCGCATGCACCCGACACACATCGCGATGTCCTCATCGAGAAAACCCATCCTCAGGCGATAGGTTATGGCCGGCACCGAATATTTGCTCGCCACAACCTCCTTATAGCCAAGGAGAAGGGATTCCGGGCTGACATTCAAGATGGAACGATACTGCCCCGCAAAGGAAGCGCCTCTGGAATCTTCTCCCAGGGCGCTGCTGCGCAGACAGATGCAAGCCCCTTCGCCGACGTTTCGGATTAAGTCTTGGTACGCTGAAATGATGGTTCTTTCCAGCTCTGCGGGCAGAGGGGCCTCCACGATCAATTTCTGAAGGTCAGCGCTGACCTCATGCAATTGAGCGATGTTACCTACTTCCAGCTGTTGCAACTGCCGGTTTACTTCGTCCTGCAGCTTGCCCTCAGCCATGAAGAACTCATAGGCCGCCGAAGAGATCACAAACCCTTCCGGTACAGCCAGACCAAGACGGTTCCTTGTCTCCGCGAGAGAGGCCATCTTATTTCCGGCTTGGTCAGTCATGTTGCGGTCAATTGCTTCAAGGGGAAGAATCCATGAACCTTGTTGTGCCTCCCTCTTTCTTGTTAACTCTTGGTCGATCCTCCTCGAAATTTCATCAAAGACACTAAAAAGAGTTTGATTTCTTTGATCAGTGATATCGTTGAGGCTTTGAATAATCTTATAGACGTCGACCGAAAGGGCGGTGCATTTTGTCCGGATGAAGGCCATGTCGAAACTGACTGATCCCTCTATGGCCTCTTCCATGTTACTGATGATCTTGAGGACCTCATCATTTAGACCAAGCAGGGTCTTAAAGCTCAAGTAGCGCCTGGTAAAAGCCATGCGAAGAGCATTTCTTTCCTGCTCTTCCTTCCGCAGCCTGCCTTCCGCACGTCTTTTCAGGTAAGTTTTAATGTAAGACATAGAAAACAAAACACATTACGTTTAGGACTCCGGATTAAAGGAATAGTTGCCCCGCAGAAAGGCTTCGACATGCCAGTCTACGATCGCATCATCATCCATGACCATATCTCTTTGACGGCAACAACCCATCAACCTGCCCAGCAAATCCAGTCTTTCTTCTGTTTCCTCCAGTGGCTGCCGGCGAAAATCGGCACGCACCGAATCCCCCATCACTTCCGCTTCAAAGCCGATATTCTCCAGAACCGACCCTATAAATCTGGCTCTACGCGCTCTCCTCAAATCGTCTGCAGCTCCTCCTTTGAACGTGAAACGGATATGGTTATTGGACGCTTGAGCGCTCGTGTTTGCGTCCACGGACGCATAATGATAACCAAGCCGCGAACGGTAGTTCATATATTCCGAAGCGATGAGAGCGAGCGTTTTGTCCCAGAAGTCTTCTTCCGGCCGACTGGAGCTCTGGGCCATGATCACCATGAGGCCTTTCAAGTTCAAACCGATCGGCCCTGACCACGTAATACCCGGGTAGTACATCCCTCGAAACATAGCCTGTAAGGGGAGAGAGCGAATCTGATCTTTGGGAATGAGTCGTCCGGAATCTTCCGGCAGCGCTCCCTGCAGATCGAGGACATGAAGATTGATGGGTAACCCCGTCTGGACTTTCCTCACGGAGAGTTTGTCCGTATTGTACGTGTCAAAGAGCGCGGAAAACTCCTCCACAGCAAGATCATGGATGGAGTCTAGTAAGTCATTCAGGTCCTTGTAGTCTTGGAGGGTTTGATCTTCTTTCTCGATCTGCTGAAGCCGCACAACAAGTTCCGGATGGCTGCGCTGGGCCAGGGCATCCAGGTTTTCCAGGACCTTGCCAACGCTGGCTACGACATCTCTCAAATCAGGTTGAAGAGGGGAGGCAACTGCGTCCAATACCTCCCTCCTGGCTTCCAGGACGCTCCGGAACACGTTGTACTTATCCCGAAGAATCTCCGCCGCGGAGGTTCTCGGCTGTGACTCAAAAGATCCGATCAGATTCTTGAACCAGCCCTTCATACTGAAATAGATATCCTCCCTAAGTAAAGCCGAATAGCTCACAAGATCAGCGCAGCGATTTCCTTGAAGACCTCCACCGAGCGCACAACCCCGACAACGACACCCTCTCGGAGGACCGGCAGCGTACTTGCGTTCTCATCTACCATCTTTGACGTGACCTGCAGCAGATGATCTTCATAATCCACCGTCGACCGGATGGGTTGCATCACTTCGCTGATAGGGCGCTCAGCCTGCGTCAGTATCTCGCGTACCAGCGAATCTGAGGATGAGGTTTCTTTAGTAGGCCCATTTTTTGCCGCAGGGAAAGTCTGTGCTTGCCTGTCAGAGTCATGCATAATATTCGCCCTCAGACCACCGAAGATATCCCGGCGTCGGATGATTCCAAGAAGGTTGTACGTTTCATTAAAGACGAGCACGGATCGAGCCCCGATTAGTCGGGAGCGCCCGTCTGACCCTTCCTCTGCCTGTTCCATGATGGCCACTGCCTGGCGAATGCTGAACCAATAGGGGACGTGGGGATAGGCCTCCAAGGGAATCATGAGTTCTGAAGCTTTCTTCATTTTCGTCATACACTCTCCTTATCCTTTCCACCGCCATGTTCGTCTCTTCCTGATCCCAAAAGCCACCGTGTGGTTCGGTCCGTGTCTCAACCGTCTTCAGGCGGCTTTCACGCGCCCGCAGGGTTGCGTCGGGCCAGCTTGGATCAGACGGGTTCTTCCGGGGCTTCCCGCAGAACCTCGGTGATTAGTTCCGGGGCCAGTCCGGATCTAGCCGTCACCTCCTGGATGTTGCCTTCGCTTCTCTGCGCCAGATTGCGCACATACTCCCGGAGAAAGGCCTTGCTTGCTTTATCGTAGGGCTCCAGAAGAAAAACTTTTTGCATCTTCTGGGACTCCCGCTTGAGCTTCTGCCAGCGCATGGCTCGGTCCATTGTAAAGAGAATCTGTTCCTTCTTGAAAGGTTTAGTGATGTAGTCGAAGACGCCCTGCGACATTGCCTCGACAGCGGTTTCCAGCGAACCGAAGGCTGTAATGATGATCAGTTCCTCGTGCCGATTATTCTCCCGTAGCATCCGTAGAAGATCGAGGCCATCAAGCCCCGGCATCTTAAGGTCGCTGATGATAAGATCGTACTGGGTCTCCTCCAACATTTTGGGGACCATCAGTGAGTTGGAAGTCGTGGTGATGCGGTACGATGTTTTTTCCTTAATGATCCGCTCCAGAAGCTGCAGCATGTGCGGCTCATCATCTACGGCCAGGATGCGCTGTTCCATGTGGTTCCCTTCCTCATGATGTATGCTGGACCGGCATGGACACCGTGAAATGGGTGCCGGTCGGTTTAAGGGGATTGTCCTCTGCCGAGGAACTGGAAAAGGTTATCTTTCCACCATATTTTTTTATGATACCGTAACAGAGTGACAGGCCGAGTCCAGTGCCCTCCCCCACATTCTTCGTCGTGAAGAAGGGATCGAAAATCCGGGGCTTGATGCGATCGGGAATACCGCTTCCTGTATCGATCACGTCTACATGAACCCATTCTCCCTCTGCTCGGGCAGCGACCGTGAGCGTGTCCCCCGCTTCTCCCGTTGCCGCTATAGCATTGTTGATAAGATTGAATATAACTTGCTGGAACTCCCGGGTATCGCCCCGAACCCGCGGCAGGTTCGCGGGGGTATCGGTGACAAGGGTAATTTTCTTAGTCATGAGCGTGTTCCGAACGATTCTGAGCACGGTGCTCACGCTGTGCTCAATATCTACCGTGTCCTCCAGGCCTTCACTAATGCGGGCAAACCCCAGTAAGTCCTGCACGACTTTCTTGGCATTGTTGGCGTTGTACTCGATGATCTTGAGGTCTTCATAGTCTGGTGAATCCGATGGGAACCGCTCTAGGAGAAGGTCAGCAAAGCCCAGGATAACAGCCAGGGGATTATTTATCTCATGGGCCACGCCGGCTGCGAGCGTCCCGATGGAGGCCAGCTTCTCCGTGTTGTAAATCCGCTGGTCCATCTCCATCCTTTCCGTTACATCCCGACTGATGCTGAGGAACTGATAGATCTCCTCCTTCTCATTCCGGATCGGGATGAGCTTGGTGCTAAGGTGAGTCTGACGGCCATTGATGGTCAGAGTCTGCCCGAAGGAGATGCTCGATTGCTGTTCCAGCACCCGGTCCATCTGTTTGCGCATAAAAGCTATATCTTCAGGCCGGAGCAGTTCGTGCAGATCGCGCCCGACATAATATTCCGGCTGGCTAAGATGAGCACCTGTTGGAGCGTTTGTGTCGTCGGGCCCGGTAACTACGAGGTGCGAAAAAACCTCTATACTATGGGGGTTCAAAAGCACTACCCGCATTTTCGTATCCAGGATGTAGATGAGGTCAGTAGCCTGCTCCACCACCCTCCGGTAGATTCTCTCAGTCTCCTCCAGGTCGGATTGCGTCCTCTCCACCCGTGCCTTCAAGTCCGTAGAGATGCGGCGCTGCTGCACAAACGCCAGGATACCAACCATAAAGACAGCGATTATCAGGGCTGTTTCAGCGATAATATGGCGGATATAGACCCAGTGGACCGTCTCAGAGACCTCGCTGATAGGCGCAGCTACTGCCACGGACCACAAGCCTCCGGGTGGCAATGCGTCACTCCTGACGGGTGTAAAGGCAATCAGTTTGGTGATGCGTCCTTCCATGCCCCGGTGCCAGCCGCTCTCATAAAGGCCCACGCCTTCTTCACCCCGCAACATAAGTTCCTTCATGATCCGGTTAATCTCGGCGAAGCTGATGTACGGCTGCCGCTCTGCCCTGGCGGTGAAAGCATTCTTGCCGATAAAGGCCGCTTCCGGATGATAGAGGAACATCCCGCTTTGATCGATGACCCAGGCATATCCGGTCCTGCCGGAACGAATATCTCTTGTTACGCCGGCTACAAGACGAGAGACGTCCAGGCGTGCATAGAGCGCACCCTGCCCATCGACGAAGTTCATCGGCGTGTGGAACACACTCGTTACCATGACCCTTTCGTCTTCTCCGGGTTCCACCTGCAGCGGGCTAAGGTAGATTTGGCCCGAGGGGTCAGGGGGATACATCTCCGTGCTCTTTTTCAGGCGCACTTCAGTGCGGCGGCCGTCACAACAGACCTGGAGCAAATGGCGGGAAGGATCTATCACGCCGATCTCGATCAGCCCCTTATCCCTGGTCCGTTCTACCACCAATCGCATCGTCTGTTCCAAGGCGCGAACCTGCGTATACGGCTGAAGAGTCTTTAAACTCTTAACTTCGATTTGAAGATCTCTGAGGATCGCATCGATCTGGGATGCGGCCTGGCGGGCTAAGATCAACTGTTGTTGATTGAAGCTGTCATCGACCTGATGATGCATTACCCTTGAATTCGCATAGACCATCCAGAAGGCAATGGCAATCACCGCGGCAAAGATGAGGGAACTGGCCAGGATCAGGTAGCGGGACCCGAGCAGTCTTTGAACCAGTCCGAGCACGCGGCTCGTAAGGCCCATCAGGGAGCCTCTCCGTCGTTTGTTAAATTGAGTCTCTTTTTAAGATCTCGGATGTACCACTGGGCAATTGAGTCATCGGAAAGCGCCATATCGAGCTGTTTGGTCATCATGCTGATCCGCCCCAGTTGCCGCAACCGCGTGAGGAGAATCGGGGCCGCTCCGTACGTGATCATGGCCTCCAGGAAGTCCCCCTTACTGGAGTTCTCGAAACCCATCTGGGTCAGGAGCGCCGTGATTACCTTGATCCTTCGCAACCTCCTGTCGAGCGGTGCGCCTCCCGCCTTGTATTGCACGCGGATATAGTTCTTGCTTTCGGTCTCCGTGCAAAGCGCCTCGATGGTGGTAAAGTGGTAACCCATGCGAAGGCTGAGGAGCATATACTGCTTGCTTAATACGGCGTAGCTGTTTTCTGAAAACTCCGGCTTGGCTCCTTGCAGCATATTATTGGCCATGACGGTCATGAAGCCTTTCACATCCGCAGGAGGTGTTCTCGGCCAGCCTTCTTGTTTGATGCCCTCCCATAAGGCCTTCATCGGTTCGGACGCGATTTCCGAATCCTCCAGAAAGCGCGCGCCCTTGTGGTCCGGAGGCGGCTCGTCGAGACGCACAATATCCACGGTCAATGGGATAGTACCGGTCTTCAGGCGTAAGCCCATCTGATCTTTGTGTTCGAGGTCGCGAGCCCCGCTGAACATCTCCTCCATTGCTTTCTGATGGGCGAAACGGGTCAGATCATGAAAGGTATGGCAACTTTCTACGCTGAACCCCGGGTCTGCCGGATTAAGCAGATTAAGCGGAGAGACACGCTGCAGGATTGATCCAAGCAGCATCATTATTTCCGTATCGGCCAACAATTCGAATTCCGGTTGGCGTGCCGCAATCAGGTCTTCGTGTAATCCGCTATAGATAATAGCCTCAGTCGCATCAACGGTCACCAGCGTTCCCGAAGGCAAGTCTCCCGCCGCTTCCACTCCCGCCAGAGTGGGTACCCGGTATTCACGCGCTATGGTGGCCATATGACTGGCAGCACTGCCCACCTGGGTCACGAGAGCCTTAATCCGCCCCAACGCCGTAATGAGACCAGGGAAGGCATGGGGGGTCATCAGCACCGCACCTTCGGGAACCAGAGCGAGATCCCTGGTAGAGGAGACATGGTAGACAGGCCCCCCACCGGCGCCGGGACAGACCGTGGTGCCGCCAGATACGAGAACCTGCAGCCTGGATGTGTCGACGGAAGAAGATTTAGGCGCGGACTTGATGCCCAAGGTGCGCAAAGGCCGGGCCTGGAGCACGAACGGTCGGCCTTCCCTGTCGATCGCCCACTCAATATCTCCCGGGCAGCCACAATTTGCTTCGATTCTCAGCGCGAGCCTCGTGAGTGCATCGATGTCGATCTCTCGCAGCGAGGGCTTGGCCTGCTCGTCTACCGGCACGGGTTCTTCGATCAGACCCACGCCCTTCGCAGGTACGAGCCTCTTAACCTTTAGGGATGGTTTTGCGTCAAGGATGAAACCATCATTGCGGCGCACGCGGAAAAGATCGGGAGTCAGCGTTCCGTCCACGACATATGGTCCCAGCCCCCATATTGAATGAATAATGAGGGAGTCGGCTGAGCCCGAGATTGGATCCTGTGTGTAGATGACGCCGCTGGAGGATGCGTCTACCATCACCATGCAACCAACACTCATAGGCAGATCCGATTCTTTCAGACCGTGACTCAAAAAGTAGTAGATAGCCTTCGGGCTGAATTTGCTCGCGAGTATCTCGCGATAATGGTCGAGCACTTTGTCCGCGCTTAAGTTCAAAAAGGTTGCATACTGGCCCGCGAAGCTGAAATGAGTGTCTTCACCTACTGCGCTCGAGCGCAGGGCGAACCGTTCGGCTCCGGTGCGCTTTGCCAGTTTCCCAAGTTCGGTCGTGATTGCCTCGGCTAGATCGTTGGGAACAGCACTTTCCCGAACCAGGGACTGAATCTCTTTGCTCACTTCCTCAAGCTCATCTAGGCTCTTCAAGTCGAACGACCGGAGGCGCTCAGTGATGCGATCCTGAAGCCTATTCGTCTCCATGTAGTGGAAGTACGCCCAGGCGCTGATGGCAAATCCATCGGGAACCGGGAGCCCCATGCTTCTTAACTCACCGAGGCGCGTATTCTTACCGCCGACACTGGATGCTCTCCCACATCCAGCCTGATCCAAGGGTATTGTGAAGTGGTCGGGTACGACGGGCCGTTTCCCTGGCAGAAGCTCTTCAACCAGCCCATCGAGAAGAGCGAAACGATCCCGGAGAGGCACATAGGAAGGTCCTCCGAGGGCAATCATGTTCTCGACAATATCGGATACCCCGGCACGCATTTCTCCAACACGCGTCAGGACATAATTGAGATCAAAAAGATACTCGCCCTGTGTTTTCTCTTCCATATCGCTGATGATTTTGAGAACCTGATTGTTTTTTTCGAGGAGGGCTAAAAAATGATCAAACTTTTGCAGAAGAACTCTAAAGGCAGGCTGGGTCTCCTTTTCCCTGCCCCGGAATACTGACTGAAGCCATCTCATCGGCTTGTACCCCTTTTCTGCGGGGCGATTATGCTCCGCTGAATCCTGGCTTCGGCCTCAAACTAACGCTGTTCTTAGAAAGGGCCGACGAAGTCTTTGTCGCTTTTCCGGCACAGCCGCATCACGTTACTATACAACAGACCGCGGACAAGATCACTTAAGAATAACTTATTGATATCATAACAATTAATTATTTGACTTATGTTTGTCTGACTATATAATCGTACCAAATTATGACATACCGTTGATGCTTGTTGCAAACAATTCTGCAAGCCGCGTTAATCAGCGGCTTCGTCGCTGGCGGGATACATATCTCAACGGAGAAGGGGGGAGCAATGACCATAATAACGATTTCCAGGTTTACGATGAGCGGCGGCGAAAAGCTCGCCAAATGTCTTTCAGAGAGACTGGGTATTCCGTCCGTGAGCCGGGAAGTAATTACCCAGGTGGCGGATCAGTTCGGGATATCTGAGGCTGTTCTCGTAGAACAGCTGGAAAAGACGAAACGCGGACCATCGCCTGAACGCCGCCTTTACTTGGCATCGCTCCAGCTGGCGCTCGCCGAGAGGGCCCAGCAAGGGCCTTTTGTTTACCACGGGCTTGCCGGTCATTTTCTGTTGCGAGGCATTCCTCAGATCCTGAAGATTGGTATTGTTGCTCCGCTTAAATTGCGGGCTCAGAAATTGATGGAAGAGAAAAACATTAGCCCCGAAGAGGCGATTCGTTCTATTCAGCGGTGGGATGAAAGGCGTGCCAATTGGGTTCGCTTTCTTTACGATGTGGATTGGCTGGACCCCTCGCTCTATGACCTCGTGATTAATATTGCCAGTGTCAGTGTAGACAGCGCCTGTGAGATCGTCATCTCCGCATTGAACCAGCAGGAGTTTAGGGAGGTTCCGGAAAAGCAGAGAATGATCGATGACTTTGTTCTGGCCAGCCGGGTCAAGGTGCAGCTGGCTACTCATGAGAGGACCAGGAGCTGGTTGGAACTGGAAGTGGAGGCTGAACAGCAGGTGGTGAAAATCACCGGCCGGGCATTAATGGGAGGAGGTATCTTCTACTGGCGTGGTGAAGACCGCGTCCGGGACGAACTCATTGAGGTGGTCAAGAGCGTACCAGGAGTAAAGAAAGTAATAATTGCCCTGGAAGGAGAGGCTGTTCCTGTCGAGTAGCAACAACTTGATTTCATTCCTCCCTTTCCCTGTCGTATGAATCGCATCATGCTCCCGGGCGGCCAAACCCGCAGAATCAGGGGTTCAGCATTAAGAGGAACTTATAGATATCATAAAAATTAATGAATTGACTTATAGGAGGGGCGAAATTATATAATCGTTCCAGTTGTCATACAATCCTCAAATGAGCAGGGATAAATCCATTTTGTCTGAGTTACGTGCGCGTTGTTCGGGAGCTTTGGTAGCGGTACTTACTTCATTCACGGATGGCACGGTTACACTTTTTGAACCAGCAGTGACACCTTAAACGCATGAGAAAGGAGAGAAATTATGAGTGAGATTGGGCACGGTGGCAAGCAGATCGTAGAGCGCATTCTCGATCCCCAAACAGCTAAGGAAAAGATCAAGAACCTCAAGAAAGTTCCGGTGCGCGAGCAGATGGCTGTTGAGGTCATTGACCTCGCGTATGGGTTCTTTTCCCCACTCCAGGGGTTCCTCGGCAAGGCGGATGTAGAGAGCGTGTGCAAGAAGATGCGTCTCAAGGACGGGACAGTCTGGTCAATCCCTATTGTCTTCGATATCTCGGACAAGGAGATAGCCGATTACGGGGTAAAAGAAGGAGAATCAATCCTTCTGACTTACAAGGACAGCCCTGTGGCCGTCTTCGATGTAGAAGAGATCTACAGTTACAACAAGCAGGAGATGGCGAAGGATGTATATGGCACGAACGACGAAAAACATCCGGGAGTGAAGCTTACGAACAATTTTAAGGACAAGTTCCTCGGCGGGAAGATCACCATGGTCAGTAAACCGATTATCAACCCTCCCTTTACGGAATTCCTGCTCACGCCTCTCGAGATGCGAAAAAAGATCAAAGAGAAAGGATGGGTCCGGAGCGTTGCTCACCAGACAAGAAATGTGCCCCACACAGGGCATGAATGGCTGATGAAGGGGTCATGGCTGTCAGCATATGGAGAATTACCTGTCGAGAAAATGATCGTGGGCGTCATTGTAAACGCGATCATCGGGGAGAAACGTCCCGGTGACTATATCGACGAGGCTATTGTTCTCTGCCATGACGTTTTGAGAAAGGCGGGGTACTTCCGGGAAGATGTGCACCTCACCTCCATCTCCCTGTGGGATATGCGCTATGCCGGCCCTCGCGAAGCAGTTTTCCATGCTGCTCTGCGGGCTAACCTGGGTATCACCCATCACATGTTTGGTCGGGATCATGCCGGGGTGGGAACCTACTATGATCCGTACGATGCCCACCGTATCTTTGACCAGTTTTCCGAAAAGGATCTGAACATCAAACCGGTTCGTGTTTTGGAGTGGTGGTACTGCCCGATATGTGCCGAGGTGACCTACATGGGCCTATGCAACCACAAAGACAAGATCCAGAATTTCAGCGGGACCCTCATTCGCAGCATCATTCAGGACGGCGTGAAACCTCCAAGGCTGATCTTCCGGCCCGAGGTTTTTGATCTCATCGAGGAATGCGCCCAGAAGTACGGGATGGGCTCGGCGTACGTCACTAAAGAGTACATCGCCAATAGGAATCCTGTTTTCACATTTCCCAAGCTTTGATTTAACGCCTGAGAGGAGGAAAAAAATGGCTGACACATTTCCAATCAATGTATGGATCAATGAAGAGCGCTACGAGAAACTGCGGGCTGCCGGTTTGGGCCAAATGGCTCAGGAAATGTTAGCGGGGCTGAAGGTCCTACGGGTCCCGACCAATGAGCAACAACGGGACGAAATTTTGAAGAAATACCCAATGGCAAAGTACGACAGTGCTACTACCAAGAGTATCGAACTCTTGCCGAGGGATGTAAAGGACAAGATCTTTGACCTGATCATCCAGAAGAAGAGTGTAGATGTGATGGGGGAATTTCTCAAGGCATAAAAAGCACTGAACCATGGAGCGAAGCGGGTGGATATCCTAGAAGGAGGTGAAGCCACGAATCAAAGAGCGCGGAAGGCGTTGAAAGCGTTATTTCAATCTAACAATTTTTATAGGAGGTAGACAATGCCAAGCTATGTGATTATGGAGAAATGTGACGGATGTAAGGGGCAGGACAAGACAGCCTGTCAGTACATCTGCCCCAATGACCTGATGGTCCTGAACAAGGACACCATGAAGGCTTACAATCGGGCGCCGGAGATGTGCTGGGAATGTTACAGTTGCATAAAGATTTGTCCGCAGCAGGCGATGGACGTCCGGGGCTATGCTGACTTCATTCCCATGGGAGCCTCGGCCGTGCCCCTGAGAAGCTCTGATTCCATCATGTGGACAGTAAAGTTCCGCAACGGGACACTCAAACGGTTCAAGTTCCCCATCAGGACCACGCCCGAAGGTTCGGCAAAGCCTGACGGAGGTTGGGAGACCGGCTCGGATGATCTCAAGAGCCACATTCTGTTTTCAGAACCCGGCTCTTTGGGGGTAGAGGTACCGACTCTTAAGAAAAAATAAATAATGATGTTAAGGAGGGAATTTTTATGCAGCCTTTTGAAACTGTTGAGGTAACAACCGATCTTTTGATCTGTGGCGGCGGCATGGCGGCCTGCGGGGCAGCCGTAGAGGCGGCTTACTGGGCTAAGAAGAAGGGTCTGAAAGTGACGCTGGTGGACAAGGCCGCCCTGGATCGAAGCGGCGCGGTGGCTATGGGATTGTCGGCCTTGAACCAGTATGTAGGGATTGCCGAGGGCGATAACACCGCAGAACAGTACGTGGACTATGTCAGACAGGACCTCATGGGGATCACCCGGGAGGATCTGGTGTACGACATTGCGCGACACGTGGATTCCACGGTCCACCTGTTTGAGAAGTGGGGACTCCCCATCTGGAAGGACGCGAATGGCAAGTATGTGCACGAAGGCCGGTGGCAGCTCATGATCAACGGTGAATCCTATAAGATCGTAGTCGCGGAAGCTGCCAAGAATGCCTTGGGCATGGAGAATATTTATGAGAGGGTTTTCATCGTGGAACCTTTGATGGATGGTGATCGGGTCGCTGGCGCTGTTGGCTTCAGTACTCGAGAGAATAAATTTTACGTATTCAAGGCCAAGGCCGTGCTGGCGGCCATGGGGGGCGCGGTTCATGTTTTCCGCCCCCGGTCGGTCGGCGAAGGCCAGGGTCGGTCCTGGTACCCGCCCTTCAACTCCGGTTCGAGCGCGTACTTCACCATCAAGGCTGGCGCAGAGATGACCTGTCAGGAAGTACGTTTCATCCCCGTCAGATTCAAGGATGCCTACGGGCCGGTAGGTGCTTGGTTCCTCCTCTTCAAATCCAGGGCGACCAACGCCCTCGGTGAGGATTACATGGTGACCCACACGGACGAACTCCAGAAGTGGGCCCCCTACGGTCTGGGGAAGCCCATCCCGGCCAACCTGAGAAACTGGCTGGGGATGATGGACCTCTCGGCCGGGAAAGGCCCCATCTACATGAGGACGGAAGAAGCTATCGGGAAGATCGTTGCCGCTGCCGGCGACGAGAAGGCCGCTAAGAAGAAACTCAAGGAAGTTGAATCAGAGGCGTGGGAAGACTTCCTGGATATGACGATCTCCCAGGCCATCCTGTGGGCGGCCCAGAACATTCAGCCCGAAGAGACGGATTCGGAGATTATGCCGTGCGAGCCTTACTTCATCGGGTCCCACTCCGGTGCTTCCGGCGCCTGGGTCAGTGGTCCTCCGGATGTGGCGCCCCCCGAATATTTCTGGGGATATAACCGCATGTGCACAACTAAGGGCTTGTTTGCCGCAGGTGATGGCTCCGGGGCATCCAGTCACAAGTTCTCCGACGGCTCTCATGCAGAGGGAAGGATCGCCGCCAAGGGCGCCTTAGCGTATGTGGTCGACAACCCGGCACAGCCCAACGTAGACCCCAAAGCTGTCGAAGCCTTGAAGGAGCGGATCTTGCTACCCCTTGGCCTTTTTGATCAGTACAATAAAATCTCCGACAACCCGGATGTTAACCCCAACTACATCAAGCCGAAGAGCTTCATGCTCCGGCTCCAGAAGGTCATGGATGAGTACTCCGGGGGTGTGACAGCCAACTTCACTACGAGCAAGAAGTATCTGGAAAAGGGTCTTACGCTCCTGGCCTTCCTGAAGGAAGACGCGGAGAAGTTAGCCGCCGCTGATCTGAATGAACTCATGCGGTGCTGGGAAAATGTGCAGAGGATGTGGCAGGCAGAGGCCCACGTGCGGTCGATCATGTTCCGCGAGGAGACCAGATGGCCCGGCTACTATTTCCGGTCTGACTTCCCCACCATGGATGAAAAAAATTGGCGGGTCTTTGTAAACTGCAGGTGGGATGCGAAGACAGACAAATGGGAGATGATGAAGAAGCCCGTTCTCAACTTCATTTCGGCCAATAAATAGGGACGGGGCAAACGTATTTGGTAGACGCACAGGCTCCGGGCATGATGCCTGGAGCCTGTTTTTAAGATGTTGCAGCGCTCTGCCATGCTTTAATAATGTCGCGTAAGGGAGAGTCGAATGACAGATGTGCAGAACAAGAGAGGCGCAATCCTGGTGATCGGCGGAGGAGTTGCCGGTATCACTGCGGCAGTTGAAGCAGCGGAGACTGGCTTCCCTGTATACCTTGTTGAAAAGGAAGCGTACCTCGGGGGACGCGCGGTTCGCATGAATCAGTATTTCCCCAAACTCTGTCCTCCCACCTGCGGGATGGAGATCAATTTCAAGCGCATAAAAAATAACCCGCTCATCACTTACTACACCATGGCGGAAGTGACCGAGATTCGCGGCGAGGCAGGCAACTACACGGTGAAAGTCACTATGAAACCGCGCTATGTGAATGAGCGCTGCACGGCCTGCGGCAAGTGCGGAGAGGTCTGTCAGACGGAGATCCCCAACTCCTTCAACTACGGCATGGATCGCGTGAAGGCTGCGTACCTGCCCCATGAAATGTCTTTTCCAATGCGCTATGTGCTGGCACCGGACATCGTCCAGACGGAGGATGGTAAGCGTTGTCAGGCGGCCTGTGCGTACGACGCCATTGATCTAGCTATGGTGCCTCAAACCATCGAACTCAAGGTTGCCTCCGTAGTGGTGGCCACCGGCTGGGAGCCTTATGATGCGCTCAGGATTGATAACCTGGGTTTTGGCAAAGCTGCGAACGTTGTCAACAATGTCATGGTGGAACGTCTCGCTGCGGTGAATGGACCGACCGGGGGGCGAATCATAAGACCCTCGGATGGCAAAGAGATCAAGAGTATAGCTTTTTGCCAGTGTGCCGGCCAACGCGACGAGAATCATCTGCCTTTCTGCTCCCGGGTCTGTTGCCTTGCGTCGTTGAAACAGGCCCACTATGTGCGGCAACAGTACCCTGACGCCGATGTATATCTCTTCTATATCGATTTGCGGGCCATGGGACAAAACGAAGATTTTCTTACTAAGATCCAGGCGGACGAAAAGGTCCGGCTTATCAAGGGGAAAATAGCGAAAGTGGTCGAAGACCCGAGTACCAAGGACATCATCGTTGAGGCTGAAGCCACGGCCTCAGGAAAGGTCGCGCGGGTGCAGGTGGACATGCTGGTGCTTGCGACCGGAATGGTCCCTTCCACTGCTAGGGAGAAGATTCCGTTTACTACCCCACACTATGACGAGGATGGATTCACGAAGGACGCACCGGGCATTTATGGCGCCGGGTGCGTTAAGCGTCCCCTTGATGTGGCCTCATCCGTTCAGGATGCGACGGCGGCAGCTCTCAAGGCGATCCAATCAGCGGTGGGGAGGTAATTCGATGGAAAAGAAGATTGGAGTCTACATCTGCGGAGGCTGCGGGATAAGCGGCTCGGTCGATGTTGAAAAACTTGCAGACATTGCTAAGAAGGAATATAAGGTGCCTGCTCTTGTGCACCCGTGTCTTTGCAGCGCGGAAGGGATAGCGCAGGTGCGCAACGAGATGGCCGAGGGCGGTATCAACGGCCTGGTAATTGCGGCCTGCTCTCCCAGAGCCAAGACTGAGGTATTTTCCTTCGATCCCAAGGCCACGGTCAGCGATCGCGTGAACCTGCGGGAACAGGTGGTCTGGAGCCATGAGCCAAATGTCCTTGAGGGAAAGAAGTTTGATGAAGATATCCAGATGCTGGCTGAGGACCAACTGCGGATGGGCATCGTAAGGGTGCAGAACATGGATCCGCCTGAGCCTTACCTAAGTGATTTCAGCAAGCGTATCCTTGTTGTCGGAGGTGGCGTGACCGGCATGACCTCAGCCTTGGAAACGGCTCGCGCCGGATACGACGTTGTTCTGGTCGAGAAAGAGTCTGCTCTTGGCGGATTCAGCGCAAGGTTGTTCAAAGAATACCCCAGGGTGGCACCGTATCGCGATCCGGCCTCGCCGGTTTGCGGACCGCTGATAGAAGCTGTGCGCAAAGAACCACGCATAAAGACTTTTACTGCTGCCACCATTGAAAAAATCGATGGAGCGCCCGGACTCTTTGATGCCTCAATCCGCCAAAACGGGAACGTCGTCACGGAGCGCATCGGCGCTATCGTTCTGGCTACTGGGTTTGAACCTTATGATCCTTCGAAGCTTGGTCATCTGGGCTTTGGTGAAAGCCCGAACGTGGTTACCACGGTCGCTATGGAGGAGATGGCGGCCAAGGGCAACGTTACCCGTCCGTCGGACGGCAAGACTGTAACGAGTGCTGCCTTTATTCTTTGCGCGGGTTCGCGTGATGCCAACCATCTCCCATACTGTTCTACCACCTGTTGCATGACCTCTCTGAAACAGGCATTGTACGTCCGGGAGCAGAATCCTGATGCCAGAGTCTACATCTTTTATAAAGACATCCGTACTCCGGGTCAATACGAAAACTTCTACCGGTGGGTGCAGGAGGACGAGGGAATATTTATGACCAAGGGAGAGGTGGCTGCGGTAATTCCGGAGGCGGATGGGTCGGTCTCCGTGGACGTTGACGACACCCTTCTCGGCGAAAAGATCCGGGTAAAGGCCGACCTTGTGGTTCTGGCCACGGGCATGGTTCCAAGAACCGCTCTGGGAGAAGAAGAGGTGCAGGCCATCTCTGAAGAAGACGAGAAGCAGAAAAAGGATAAACAGGAGGACATGGCATCCCGACTTCTCATTCCCACCAGGATGATTAAGTCCAACACGCTGAACCTTGCCTATCGTCAGGGTCCTGAACTGCCCGACCTGAAATATGGGTTTCCCGATTCTCATTTTATCTGCTTTCCGTATGAGACGCGCCGGACGGGCATATACGCTGCCGGTTCTGTTCGTCAGCCCATGGACATAGCGTTCAGCGAGGAGGATGCCGGGGGCGCCGCATTGAAGGCTATCCAATGCGTTGAGCTGACTTCAGAGGGCAAGTCAGTTCATCCTCGTGTTGGCGACATGAGCTATCCTGATCTCTTTATGCAGCGGTGCACCCAGTGCAAGCGGTGCACTGAGGAGTGCCCTTTCGGGATGTTCAACGAGGACGAAAAAGGCAATCCCCTGCCAAATCCGACTCGATGCCGCCGCTGCTCCATATGCATGGGCTCCTGTCCTGAGCGAATCATCTCCTTCAAGGACTATTCAGTACCCATGATTGGAGCGATGATCAAAGCTATTGAAGTTCCGGAAGAAGACGAGGAAAAGCCGCGCATCCTTGTCCTGGCCTGTGAGAACGATGCCTACCCGGCTCTGGACATGGTCGGATGGCGCAGAATCAAGTATAATTCCTTTGTTCGCATCATTCCTTTGCGCTGCCTTGGGTCGCTCAACCTGATATGGGTAGCCGACACCCTCTCGAAGGGCATCGACGGGATACTCTTGCTGGGGTGCGTCCACGGGCATGATTACCAGTGCCACATGATGAAAGGGAGCGAGCTGGCCAATTACCGTTTGTCGAAAGTACAAGAGACCTTGAACCGTCTGGCTCTCGAATCGAAACGGCTGCGCATAGAACAGATCGAGATCTCAGACTACCATCGCCTGCCGGGAATCATCGATGAGTTTCTCGAGACGATAAACGAGGTTGGACCCAATCCGTACAAAGGGTTTTAGGAGGTAATCAGAATGCCACAGGCGACTGTGACAGAGCCGGATCTGAAGTTTGTCAAGGAGATAAAGGGATGCGGAGGAGATGCCCTGAAGAAGTGCTTTCAGTGCGCCAGTTGCTCGACCGTGTGCAACCTGTCCCCTGACGATCATCCTTTTCCCAGAAAAGAGATGGTCTGGGCCCAGTGGGGCCTTAAGAGCAAGCTGTCGAGAGATCCTGACCTATGGCTCTGTCACCAGTGCAACGATTGCACGGAGTACTGTCCCCGCGGGGCAAAGCCCGGAGACGTTCTCGCCGCATTGCGCCGCCTGGTTATCCGGGAGAATGCCTTTCCTCGGTTTTTGGCCAGAATGGTGAACGATCCCCGGTTTCTTCCGGTGGTCTTTGCCATCCCTGTAATCCTGCTGCTCCTTTTGATGGCCAATGCAGGCACGTTGCGAATCCCCCATGGTGAAATTATCTACCGGAACTTTATACCGCAATGGCCTGTGGTCGATGTGCTGTTTCCTCTGACCGCGATCTGGACTGTCATCTGCTCGGCCGTGGTGATTCGCCGGTTCTGGTCTGGTTTGCGTGAAGGATCGGATGGCCGACTTCTGACGCAGAGTTATTCATGGGGGCAAGTCGTTCCTTTGCTGTCGAATATTCTCCGGCATAAATACTTTCAGGAATGCAAGGCAAGCCGGAGCAGATATCTGGCCCATTTCAACATCATGTGGGGCTTCATACTGCTCGCCGTGACCACCACGTGTGTGGCGGCCGGGGTTTACCTGTTCCACTACGAAACGCCCTATTCGTTGAGCAACCCAATTAAGTGGATCGGCAATGTGGGCGCGTTGATCTTGATCCTGGGGTCCTCTTTAGCGTTTGTCAATCGGCTTTCCAAGCCCGATGCAGTGGGAAAAGGCACCTACTTCGACTGGCTCTTTCTGTTGGTCGTCCTGGCAACAGGCGTGACAGGGCTTCTCGCGGAGATCCTTCGTCTCGCCAACGCCCCTGACGTGGCTTATCCTGTTTATTTTATCCATCTGGTTTTCGTCTGGTTCCTCTTCGCCTATCTGCCCTTCTCGAAATTTGCCCACCTCCTGTATCGGACAACTGCGCTTATGTACGCGAGCCGCATAGGAAGGGAGCTTAAAAAAGGAACGGCACTTTCATCGATCGCAGCGATACAGGCGGGCGCCCGACGAGAGATTTCCTGAAGGAGGCTAAATGACTGCCGAAGAAAAGTTGGATGATCGCTCATCCACTCAGTTGCACAAAGGCGACAGGATCAGGTTCCGCTGTCACTCACAATTAGCCTGCTTCACTAAGTGCTGCCGTGATGTGAACATCTTTCTTTCCCCTTACGATATTCTGCGCCTGAAGAAGAGGCTGGCTATTTCATCGGAAGATTTCCTGGAAAAATACACCATCTCTCTCATCCCCGAAGCTTCCGGATTTCCGGTCATCCTGCTGAAGATGGAGGAGGATCGAAACAGAGTCTGTCCTTTTGTTGCGTCCCAAGGATGTTCTGTCTATGAGGATAGACCCTGGTCCTGCCGTATGTTCCCGCTTGACCAGGGAAGTCGCGTCGGGGATTTTCACCTCATTGCCCCGCCATCTCTCTGTCTGGGATTGAGAGAAAGAACGGAACAGACCGTGGAGCAATACCTGGGGAGTCAGGATCTCGGATCGTATGAGGAGAATGAAAAACTCTTGGGCAATATCGCATCCAATCCTCGATTTTCCAGGACCAGCATCCAGAACCCCAAGGTTCAAGAGATGATCCGGATGGCTCTGTATGACTTGGACCGTTTCCGCAGGTTTGTTCTTGAAAGTCGATTCCTGCAGATTTTTCATGTTGAGAAAGAGATCTCTGAAAAAATCGCAACGGATGACGTGGAATTGCTGAAACTTGCTCTGCGCTGGCTGGAATTTGGCCTGATTGCGGGAGAGACGCTCGAGATGCGAGAAGACATCGTGGCGAGAAGCAAAGAGAGTTCAGGGCAGGGCTAGGTTATTCCTGTGCAAGACACCTTCAGACTCACAGGCAAAAGGCAAGAGGAGATCAAGATTCTTACCGGGGAGAAGCTCAAGTTCTTCTGCCACCGGGGAATCTCCTGTTTCACTGCCTGCTGTGCAGATCTTCAATTGATCCTGACGCCGTATGACATCCTTCGTATGAAAAAAAGGCTTCAGCTCAGCACCAGAGAATTCATGGATCAGTACACAACGCCGGATGAGCGCAGGGAATCAATTTTTCCTTTGGTCTGCCTCAAGATGAGAGATGATGTGAAACGGCAGTGTCCTTTTGTCAGTCCGCAGGGCTGCACGATTTATGAGGATCGTCCAGGGGCTTGCCGTCTGTATCCATTGGGCAGGGCTACCAGCAGCGATGCATCGGGAATGAAGGAGGGCGAGTTTTATTTCTTTGTGCAAGAAGCCCACTGCCTGGGATTCCTGGAGCAGAGGGAATGGACAATTGAGGAGTGGATTCAAGACCAGGGAGCAAGGCTCTACAACCAGATGAACCGGCCCTGGATGGAGATTGTTACGAGTAGGAACAGACATATACGAGAGCTGAACGAACAGAAGCTGGGAATGTTCCACATGGTCAGTTATAATCTGGAGCGCTTCCGGGAGTTCGTCTTCAATACTAAGTTTCTCAAGGTCTTTGACATTTCTTCGGAAGAGATCAAGAAAACGGCATCCGATGAGGTCGAACTGATGAAGCTGGGCATGCGGTGGCTGAAATTCGCGCTTTACGGGGAAGATACTTTTGTCCCCCGGGCAGGTATGGCCGAAGGTCCAGAATCTGCGTGATAGAAACTTAGTTGGTCGTCAGGGAAGCGGCGCTGAGAAGAGCAATGGAGCGGAAGGTTGGCCCTAACCGCATGTAATACCAATTTGCATTCAAAAATAGAGCGAGGCGCTCAAGCCGTGGCGAACGGAGGCGTACTTAGAGTGCGTCGGAGTGAGACGGGGCGCAACACCCACTGACGTGGGTACCCGGAAGAGGGGTACCCGTGTCTAAACACGGGTCTATGAATGAAGGCAACTTGGTATAAAGGGAGGATGAGAGGATGGATTGCCGGAACCCTTACATTGAACAATTCATAAGAAAGCTGATTGCAGAAAAAGGAGAGAAACTGGAACCGGACGCGCTGGAAAGATTGGTTGAGGATCTCAATCGGCTGCTGGAAAATATGATTGGAAGAAATATGATCGCGGCCCTGCCGGATGCGGTGCGCGATCAGTTCGTCACCGACCACCATAAAGGAAGCCGGGATGTGGATATCACTGAGATGTCCCAGGTGTTCGATAAATACATAGCCGATCCAACGCAGATCATGAAGAAGACGTTGAAGGAGTTTGCAGATCTCTATTTTAGAAATAGATGAAAAAACTGCCCATCCACGAATTTTCCATCTGAAGCAGCGAGAAAACGCCACGCAAGTAACACGAGAGCCCGCTCATGCGTCCTGCACGTCGACCCTAAGTTGAGCCGTAATGTCGTATTTTTTGAGTAGCTTCCAGAGGGTTACACGGCTAATACCTAGAAGGCGGGCTGCCTCTGCTTTGTTGCCTTGTGATTTTTCGAGAGCTGCCACCAGGTCTTTCTCACCAATGTGATGCACACCTCTCCCTGCGTCGCGATCGATAGAGGGTTGTTTTTTTTCGGACAGAGATGGCAGATGCTGTGGCGCAATGAAAGCATCGTGACATACCACGAACGCATATTCCAAGGCATTTATCAGTTCTCGGACGTTACCCGGCCACGCATGGGTGATGAGAGTCTTCATCGTCTCCTCAGTAATTCCCTGGATCGCTTTGTCGGTTCGCAGGCGTATGCCTCGGACCAGATGGTGCACAAGAAGGGGTATATCCTCGGGTCTCTCCCTGAGCGGTGGCACGGATATGGGTACTACATTGAGCCGGTAGTAAAGGTCTTCACGGAAGCGCCCTTCCTGGCACATTTGCCAGAGGTTGCGGTGCGTAGCGGCGATGATACGGGTGTCAACAGGAATAGGCGTGAGATCCCCGACTTTCTCGATCTTCTTCTCCTGCAGCACGCGGAGGAGCTTCACCTGTGTTGAAAGCGGAATATCACCTATCTCGTCCATGAACAAATCGCCGCCGTGTGATGCCTCAAAGCGTCCACGTCTGTCTCGGTCTGCTCCTGTAAACGCGCCCTTCACGTGGCCGAAGAGTTCGCTCTCGAGGAGCGACTCGCTCAGGGCTGCGCAGCTTACCTTGATGAAGGGTCCCCTGCTCCTCTTGCCAAGGGCATGGATGGCATTGGCCACCAGTTCTTTTCCGGTTCCGCTCTCTCCGTAAACGATGACCGGGACATCCGACGCTGCAGCATCCATTATCAGATCGTATAGGGCGAGCATACTCGGGCTTCTTCCCACAATACCTTCAAACACATCCCGGCCCGGCGACACAAGGTCTGCCAACTCCTTTATAGTCTGCTCCTTTTCGACCAGGGAGGTGATATCCGTGAGCGTTTCCACGCCGCCTATCAGGGCACCATCCTTGGCTTTCAGGACAGCCGCATTCTTGAGAGCGTAAAGGGGACGGCCATCCTTTGTCTGAAGACAGCATCGCCTTCCCATTATAGATCCAGAATGGTAGAGCTCACAATTGACGTGCATATGGCCCTCCCCATCCAGAGAGAAGCATTTGTCGCACTTCAAGATGGTGCATGACTGCCCCACAAGCTCTGCTGCAGAGTATCCGGTCATCCTCTCCACAGCCTTGTTTACCGAAAGGATATTTCCCTCCGGATTGACCACAATGACGCCGTCCATGATCGTATCGATGATTGCCTCAGAATATACCCGAAGAAACGTCTTCATGATGAACCCATGAATCCCGAATACCGTTAAGGTGAACGTTAACTTAATATTAACATTAACGGTGCGACTTTGCAAGATAAAATCGTAGTTTCGGCAGCTATCTTAGCAGTTTAACTAACGTTTTTGACTGAGCTGCCCACTGCGCAGAACGAGGCATACGCGTTGCATTTACGGGAGATAGTCTATCAGGAGAATGAATAGAAACTAAGAAGGATCATGAAAGGAGAGGCTATGATTGCAGAAATGGATGACGAAGGATTTCTTGTGCAACCGGATATGTGGACGAGGGGCGTTGCAGAGTCAATCGCTACAGCAGTGTTGCCGGGGAAGTTAGAAGACGATCACTGGAAAGTGATCGATTACCTGAGAGATTACTTCTCCCGGTATAACACGGTTCCACCGTTGAGAATGCTCTGTAAAGGGACGGGGGTAGACTTGCCCTATCTCCGTAAGCTTTTTCCATGCGGCCTGATCAATGGTGCATGTAAGATAGCTGGCCTTCCCAGAGCTATACTCCGGGGCCTTCTCTATCCCTAGCAAATATGGATGCTTCTCTAATATTTTTTTTGGAGTATATCAGCCAGGGAGAACCAGCAGCATGCTGAGGAATCGCGTTGACAATTTTGCCACTTCCCAGGTTCTTTTTTGGGGAACGCACTGCCGAGCCGAATTTAACAGCCTAGAAAGGAGAATAAGGTGGGTAATACTCTATTAGTGATGTTGACCTATGTGGCCTATGTGTTTATTGTCGTAATGTACGGAAAAAAGGTATATCGCTTTGCCAGCTTGCCCCCGCACTTGCGGTGGGACCTGTATCCGGTAATGCACGAACCCAAATATAAATATGGAGGGTCATATTACGAGCATCCCCAGTGGTGGGCTAAACACCGGCCGAGGAGTGTCGTCAGAAGTTTCTTTTGGGTTCTCAAAGATACCTTCTATCTCGGGGAATACTTCCACAAGAACAGAGGATACTGGTTCTGGCTCCTCCCCTGGCACCTCGGGTTCATATTGATCATCACGCTGCACATTCTCTGTTTTCTGGCCGCCGTTGCCATGGTCCTCGGCCTTTCCGTGGCCGCCGGCTCATCCGACCTTGCAGGCAGAATCTTCTACTATTTCATTTTGTTGTCGGGAATTTGTAGTTTTGTTCTTGGAGCCTTTGGGAGCATCGGTATGCTCGTAAAGAGAGTGAGCAATAGGGATTTGAGGGAATTCGCCTCGCCTATGAACTACTTCAGCTACCTCTTCACACTCGTCGTATTCCTCAGCGGGTTATACGCCTGGTACTACGTCGATCCCACATTCTCAGAGTACAGGGAGTTTTGGACGGGTGTCATCACCTTCTCCCCCAAAGGTGTGCAAGGGGGATCGGTTGTTCATATCGTCCTCTTCGACCTGTTTCTCCTCTATCTGCCGCTTACCCGCTCCATGCACTACATCAGCAGGTTTTTTGCCTTTTTTTGGGTCTATTGGGATGATGCGCCCAACGTCAAAGGTAGCGAAACCGAGAAGAAGATTCAAGCATTGCTCGACCAGCCTGTGAGCTGGTCAGCCCCGCACATTCAGTCCGGGAAGAAATGGACCGATTTGGCATCAGGGATGCCAACCACAGACTAACTCGCGAGGGTGACTATGAGAAACGGAACAGGCATAAACGACATTAGCAAAGAGTGTGACCAATTGGCCAAGATCACGAAAGAAGGCTTGATGAAACTTCCCTATCCCTATGATCAGGGAGAGATGGAGCCGAAAGTGAAGCTGCTTTCAGACCAGGAGAAGGGCCTTTTCGAAACCTCACTCGATGGTGTCTCAGCAATCCTCATACCGAAACCGAAGAATAAAGCGGAGGAGGATGAACTGTGTCGCAAGTTCCTTTCAGGATTTAGGAAACTGCTTACCAAAGAGAATAACTGGACCTTCCTGCAGCCTCTCATGCACTCTCTGGATTATTGCGGTAAGTGTCTGAGCTGCAGCGATGAATGCCCAGTTTACATCTCCAGCGGTAGGCAAGACATTTATCGCCCGAGCTATCGTTCGGAATTATTGCGACGCATCAAAGGAAGGTATATAGACGGGACGGGTGGGTTCTCTTCCTGGTTTCAAGGCAATGGTGTCGAGCTGAACTGGGCAACGATCGCCCGTTTAGCTGAATTGGCCTATCGATGCACGCTGTGCCGCAGATGCACCCAGGTCTGTAGTAGAGGCATAGACAATGGCTTGATCACGCATGAGATCAGAAAGATATTCAGCCAGGAGATGGGCATTGCACCCAAGGAACTTCATACAAAAGGGACGGTGCAACAATTACGAACCGGCTCGAGTACGGGGATGACGCCGGCCGCTTTGGGGAACATCGTGGAATTCATTCAAGATGAGATCCGGGAGAAAACGGGGATGAACATAGCGGTACCCGTTGATAAAGAGGGAGCCGACGTTCTCCTGATTCACAATGCCGGAGAGTACATAGCCTGGCCGGAAAACCCTGCAGCTTTCGCCATCATTCTTGAAGCGGCTGGCATAGACTGGACATTGTCAAGTGACCTCCTGGGTTACGATGGTGTAAACTACGGCGTCTGGTATGACGATGTACAGTTTTCGCGCGTTGCAGTCAAGCATGCCCAGATAGCGAAGAAGCTTAAGGTAAACCGGATCGTCGTCGGTGAGTGCGGGCACGCGCACAAAGCGCTCATCACCGTCGCCGACAGAATCCTCACGGGTGATCTTAACATCCCCCGCGAGAGCTGCCTTCCTTTACTCGAGGACATCGTACTTAACGGGAAGCTCAAGCTTGACCCGGAACGGAACGATTTCCTCGTTACTCTTCACGATCCCTGCAATATGGTTCGGCTGATGGGCATCGTGGAGCCACAAAGGCGGATCCTGCGAAAGATTTGCCCGCAATTCAGAGAGATGACACCACACGGCGTGAAAAACTATTGCTGCGGAGGTGGGAGTGGTTTTGCGATAATGACTTCCAAAAGCTTCGCAAGCTGGCGATCAACCATTTCGGGAAGGATGAAACTGAAACAGACGTTGGACGTTTTTCAACATGAGAGTGCACCTGAGATCAAGAAATACGTGTGCGCTCCATGCTCCAACTGCAAAGGCCAAATAAGGGAGTTATTCAACGATTACAAGCTCTGGGAGACGTGCGGCGTGCTCTATGGCGGCCTTGTTGAGTTGATAGTGAACGCCATGGTGGATATAAAGCAGCCGTTCATTGAGTGGGAGTGGCACTGATCGAAGAAGTCAAGAAATCAATGAGTGGGGGGCGCCTGAGCCTTTTCCAGGGCCATGTCTACGAATGCCTTTAAAGCACGAGAAAAGTATCGGTCCTTGTGGTGAATGAAATAGAAGCGGTGGGCCATTTCCACCTCAGTGAAAGGTTTTGCCTTGAAGGCATTGGCCTCAACCTCCAGCTTGACCACATGTTCGTCCAGAATACCGATTCCAGCCCCGCTCTTCACCATGCTCTGGATGGCGACGGTACTGGCGGATTCCATGATAACCAACGGCGTGATCCCGCGCCTCTCGAAGGCGTCATCTACCAGTTGTCGTTCGGAAGAGCCTGGCTCACGTAAAATAAGCGGCTCTCCATTGAGTTCGTTGAGGGTGACCGACTCCCGTGTTGCCAGCTTATGTTTGTTGGGGATGATGGCCATGAGCACATCGCTTACGACTTCCTGGACCGTTAGCTTGTTGTTATGAGGGTGGTAGGCCACAAAAGCGACATCATTTTTGTGGAGAAGCGTATCTTCTATGATCTGGGTGGAATTACCGGAGCTGACCTGAATGAAGACCTTCGGGTACTTTCTATGGAACGCCTTCAGCAGGACCGGCAGATAGTAATCTGCAAAAGAGTAAGAAGCTGCTATGCGCACGGTTCCCCGGGCTAAACCCTTCAGGTCTGCGATGACCTCGTCCGCGCGGCGCGCTAAATCAAGAACCTGAGTGGCAATGTCTAAAAGAACTTTTCCTTCCGCAGTGAGGAGCGCTTTTTTTCCGGTTCTTTCGAAAAACTTTATATTGTGGTAGTCTTCCAGGTTCTTGATCTGCAGAGTAACGGCTGGCTGAGTCATGTGGAGTTTTTCAGAAGCTGCGCTGAAGCTACCGGTTTCAGCTACTTCACAAAAAACCCGAAGCTGGTGTAAGTTCACCATAGTGTTGAAGAAGAACTTATAGATATCATAAAAATTAATGAATTGACTTATAATAGTCGTCCCAGCATAGTAATGTCAAGCGCTTTGTTTTATGATGTAGTCTAGAGAAGTAGCTGTATACACGGCAGGTTAGGCCTGACAATTTTGGAAAGGAGGAAGAGATGAGCGACGAAACCCCCCTCTTAGATGAACTAGAAAAAGGACCCTGGCCCAGTTACGTCAAGGAGATCAAGCGAGCGGCCAAGAGGAGCCCTGCATCCAAGGACCTGCTCAGGATCCAGGAACAGTCGTACAAGGACAGAGTAACCCACTGGAAGCATGGCGGGATCGTGGGTGTGACCGGGTACGGCGCCGGTGTCATCGGCCGGTACTGTGACGCGCCGGAAAAGTTTCCCGAGGTAACCGCGTTCCACACGATGCGGATCAACCAGCCGGCAGGCTGGTTCTATACCACCAAGGCGCTGAGGAAGGTCTGCGACATCTGGGAAAAGTACGGCAGCGGCATGACGAATTTCCACGGCGCTACGGGGGATATCATCCTCCTCGGAACGACCACGGAGAACCTCCAGCCTTGCTTCGACGAACTCACGGAAGCGGGCTTTGACCTGGGAGGCTCAGGCTCAGCCCTCCGTACACCGGCCGCCTGTGTAGGCCAGGCACGCTGCGAGTGGGCAAACATCGACACCATGGCCCTCATCCACGACCTGACCATGACGTACCAGGATGAGATCCACCGGCCGCGTTGGCCCTACAAGTTCAAGATCAAAGCCTCGGGGTGCCCTAACGATTGCGTAGCTGCCATAGCCCGGGCAGACTTCACCATCATCGGCACTTGGCGCGATGCCTTGCGGATCGACCAGGCCGCCGTGAAGCAGTACGTGAACGACGGCATGGATATCGTCTCCCTGGTGGTGAACAATTGCCCGACGGAAGCCCTGGCGTGGAACGAAAAGAGCTCCACGCTGGTGCTCAAGGCAGACGACTGCGTACGCTGTATGCATTGCATCAATATGATGCCCAAGGCGTTGCGCCCCGGCCTCCAGAAAGGGGCGACCATCCTGATCGGCGGCAAGGCGCCTATCCTTAAAGGCGCCAACCTCTCCTGGGTGCTCGTGCCCTTTATGGAGATAACGCCTCCCTATACGGAGATGAAAGAGCTGCTTGCGAAGATCTGGGACTGGTGGGATGAACACGGAAAGACCAGAGAGAGGCTCGCCGAACTGATCGAACGAATCGGGCTGAAGGAGTTTCTCCGCGCGGTGGATATCAAGCCCGTGCCGCAGATGATCAACAAGCCGAGGGCGAACCCCTACGTGTTCTTTTAATCATTATGACGAGAGAGAGGAGGATACATCATGCGTAAAACAGACATCGGACCACCCGATTACCGGACTATGCTTCCGGACGTGATCGCGAAGAATTACGGTCAGTGGAAATATCATGAAATTGTCAAAGCCGGAGTGCTCAAACATGTATCCGAAACAGGCGATGAGGTCTACACGGTGCGGGCGGGCTCTCCACGGCTCGTCAGTATCGATTTCATACGGGATGCCTGCGACGTTGCAGACAAATACTGTGACGGCCACCTCCGTTTTACGAGCCGCCACAACGTAGAGTTTTTGACCCCCAACAAGCAAAATGTTGAGCCACTCATCCAGGCTCTCGGTAAGCTGGGTATGCCCGTGGGCGGCACCGGCGACTGCATATCCAATATCGTCCACACCCAGGGATGGATACACTGTCACAGCGCTGCCACCGACGCCTCGGGTATCGTGAAGGCGATCATGGATGGCCTCTATGATCACTTTACGAACATGAAGCTGCCCAATCACTTAAGAATCTCCCTGGCTTGCTGCATCAATATGTGCGGCGCCATACACTGTTCCGACCTGGCGGTGGTGGGTGTGCACACAAAGCCCCCGAGACCGGATCACCAGAAGGTACTTGCCCAGTGTGAGATTCCGACCACGATACAGTCCTGCCCGACCGGCGCGGTACGGCGTCACCCGGATGCGAACATCAAGAGCGTGGTGGTAAAAGAAGATCTCTGCATGTATTGCGCCAACTGCTTCACGGTCTGCCCCGCGATGCCGCTTGCCGATGCGGAGGCGGATGGTGTTGCGATCTACGCCGGCGGCAAGGTTTCCAATGCGCGCAAACCGCCGATGTTCTCAAGAATGGTGGTCCCGTTCCTTCCGAACCATCCACCCCGGTGGCCCGAGGTTGTCGATGTGTTAAAGAAGATCGTCGAGGTCTATGCGGCGAGTGCGAAGCCTTCAGAGCGGCTCGGGGAGTGGATCGAGCGGATAGGCTGGGAGGCCTTCTTCAGGCGCACAGAGATACCGTTTACCGAGCAGCATATCGATGATTTTACTCATGCGGTGGAGACGTACAGGACAACCACGCAGTTCAAGTGGTAAACCTCAGGAGGTGGTCGCGTGGCTGAAGAGATATCCGAAGAACTGAAGCAGAAAGTGATCCAGTACTTGGAGACGGTGAGCAAGTCGAAAAACCGGGAGGTCGCGAAGGCAATCGGCGAAGACAAAGCGCTTGTCGACAAGGCCGTTGCGGCGCTGGCGAAAGAGGACAAGATCGAATATATCTATCTGGGCGCCTCGTTCATCAAGTTGAAGGGAAAGTAGACAAAGACGGTTGAGCAGTTGAATGGTTGACTGGTAAAAACGGGAAGAAGGACAAACAGACGATTGACTACTCGCCACCAAACACTGATCCATATGCCGCCGCGGGTCGTCATCGGGGCTCCGAAAGGGCGCTCCGGGAAAACTACCGTGAGCATAGCTATTGGCAGGGCCTTGAGGAACCGGGGTCTGTCCGTGCAGCCCTTCAAGAAAGGGCCTGATTATATTGATCCCTCCTGGCTCACCCTCGCGTGCGGGAGAAGCTGCTCCAATCTGGACAGCTTTCTCATGCCTGAGGATGTGCTGCTTTCGTCGTTTGCCCGTAGATCGCGCGGGGCAGACATAGCTCTTGTCGAAGGCGCCATGGGCCTCTTCGATACGTCGGAACCGGAAGGGAAAGGGAGCGTTGCATGGCTCTCGCGTATGCTCCGAGCCCCTGTTGTTCTCGTTGTCGATGCCGAACGCATGACGCGCAGCATAGCCGCCCTGGTAAGCGGGTTTCAGCATTTCGAGCCCGGGACCCATGTGGCAGGTGTAATCCTGAATCACGTCGCGGGAACCCGCCATGAAGAGAAGCTGAAGGACGCGGTGGAACGGTACTGCGGTATCCCCGTGCTCGGCGTTGTCCCGAAAGACTCCCGGCTGACGATCACAGAGCGCCACCTGGGTCTCATACCGTCCGTAGAGAATGATCAGGCAGAGTCGGTCGTAGAGACGATCTGTGACAAGGTGGGAGCCCACCTGAACCTGGACGCGATCATGGCGATGGCCCGGGAAGCGCCTGCACAATCGATCCCGGAAGGACCCCTCGCTCCGGCCGTAAAGGCAACGGTCCGAATCGGGGTGATCCAGGACCGGGTCTTCAGCTTTTACTATCCTGACTACGTGGAAGCTTTGCGCGATGTCGGCGCCGATATCGTTCCCATTAACTCACTCTACGACTGGAGATTGCCCGATATCGACGGACTCTATATCGGGGGAGGTTTTCCGGAACTTTACCCGGCTGGGCTGGAGGCGAACAGCGGATTGCGTGCTGATATCGCGGCGCGCATCGAGAACGGCCTTCCGACCTACGCCGAATGCGCCGGCCTGATGTATCTCTGCCGGGCAATCCGCTGGCAGGGAAAACGTTACGGGATGGTGGGCATCATTCCCGCGGAGGTGGAGCTTTCAAGACGCCCTGAGGGGCACGGTTACGTGGAAGTAACCGTTGCGGCTGAGAATCCCTGGTTCTCCACCGGCCTTGTGCTGCATGGCCACGAATTTCACCATTCCCGGTTAGTTGCCGAAGTGCCTTTGCAGACGGCGTACCAGGTGAGGCGCGGCCACGGGATCGATGGTCACGTCGACGGAATCTTTTACAAGAATATGTTTGCCTCGTACACCCATCTCCATGTGCTGGGTGTACCGGAATGGGCAAAGAGTTTTGTGACCCTGGCTCTGAAATATCGAGAGGTTCAGGCCGGCCCTGATTCAAGCCGCACACCGGCACGGGCTACAGGCGGGTAGATACAGCTTTGATCTTAACCGGCCTCGAGAGGAGGTGTAGGGATGGCGATATGCCCCGTTTGTAAAGCGGAAGTTGAAGAAAAAAAAGCAAGAGGCACGAGCACGCACAAGGAGCAGCAGTATTTCTTTGACAGCAAGGCATGCAAGAAAAGGTTCGACGAGAACCCGAAAGAATTTATAGAGGAATAGGGAGGTCAAGAAATGGCAAAGGCTACATTAGGCGGGCAGGAAATCGAAATCGATGAGGACGGCTTCATACAGGAACCGGAAAAGTGGAATAAAGAGGTGGCAGAAGACCTGGCGAAGGTCGAGGATGCCTACCCCATGGGAGAGGAACACTGGAGGCTGGTTAATTACCTGAGGGATTACTACATCAAGTATGAGATTGCTCCCCCTATCCGGATGCTGACCAAGCAGACGAAGCTCGATCTGAAGAGGATTTATGAGTTGTTCCCCGGCGGTCCTGCAAAAGGGGCCTGCAAGATAGCCGGCCTCCCCAAGCCGACGGGCTGTGTATGACGGTCACGGCATATCGGGTCGCGAGTAGGCTTGTGGCTAGACGAGGCTAAGGTCCTTCTTCAACGAAGAACTACGATAGTTTTGGCTAAGTCAGTGATTGTAAAAAAGCGCTGTGGCAATAAGCGAACTCAATGATTGATAGCTGAGAAGGTGTTTGGTTGGTGTTCCTGTGCTGTGGAGGCAGGGACTTAAAAACGAAACGGCTCTCCTGCCGTTGCTTAAGAGGAGCAATCGATGGGCGCACTGGTTGTAGTTCTTTTCTATGGTAGTATCCTCTTCTGTATCGTCTTCGCGACGGCCAGGTTGATACGTATCTATCGGCTTCCCCTTCATATTAAATGGGAGTTCTATCGCGACAGTTCTGTGTATGAACAGGTGGAATGGTGGACGAAACCCCAGATAGGATTCTGGCAGAAGGCGGGAGCCATGATGCTGGATGTGCTTTTTCTCCGGGACTATTATGACAAGAACCGTGGTTTTTGGATCTATCTCTACACCTTCCACGTAGGCATCTACCTGCTGATAGTCTGGCACGCATGGCTTTTCTTGGTTGCACCGTTCGTTGATCCTGAAACGGCATCAAGCGTCGGTCTCTTCCTGGGACATGTGGCGACTGCTCTTGCCTTCGTCGGAGGCCTCTCTATCCTGATCAAGAGGGCGACCGACGAGGAACTTTCGGTCTACTATCCCCCGATTCACTACGTGAAATGGGTGGCCATGCTCCTCACTCTTGCCAGCGGATTCTATGCTATCTACTTCTATTTCAACAATGAGACGCCGGCTCTCCTGAAGTACGTGCAATCCCAAGTCACCTTCAGCGACCTGGAGCACAAACTGCACCCGCCACCCGCAACCGCGACGCACGTACTTTTTGCCTCCATATGGCTCGTCTATTTGCCATACAGCCATATCATGCGGCTCTTCCTGAGGTATTATCATTACCTTCACGACGATGAGGTCCCGAACGTTAGGGGCGGGGAAATGGAGAAACGAATTGGCGAACTTTTAGGACAGCAGGTCAGCTGGTCTGCGCCGCACATCCAGACCGGGAAGAGCTGGGCTGAGGTGGCCACCACGCCGGCACCGAAGAATACGAGCAAGGAGCAGCAGGCAAAATGAACGAGAAACGAAGAGCGTTGCGCAATGTGAGCAAGAACGGTGACCAGTCGCTCGGCCAGGTGAAGAGAGAAAAGCTCCTTTCTCTTCCGGTTGAAGATGCAAAGGCGGGTGCTCCACCGATCAAAGCACTGAGCGAGAAGCAGCGGCAAACATATGAGCACGCATTTGACGGAGTATGTGCAGTCGCAATCCCGAAGCCCAAGAGCAAAGAAGAAGAGAAACAGCTCGTGGAGCGGTTTCTTGCTGCCCTGCAAAAACTGCTGACGAAAGAGGACAACTGGACTTTTCTTCAGCAACTGATTCTTACCCTCGATGCCTGCGTTCAGTGCCAGACATGCAACGATGCGTGCGCTATCTATCTGGCGAGCGGTAAAGAGGAGATCTACCGCCCGACATACCGATCGGAAGTATTACGACGGATCATAAAACGATATGTTAAGAAAGGGGGCAACCTGTTCGCGGCCCTTAGGGGAAACGATATCGAACTCAACTGGACGACCATTGCGAGGCTCGCGGAGTCTGCCTACCGGTGTACCATGTGCAGGCGCTGTGCCACACACTGCCCCATGGGGAGCGACAATGCTCTGATCACCCGCGAATTACGAAAGCTTTTCAGCGAGGAGCTTGGCATCGCTGCAAAGGAGCTCCACGAATCGGGGACGGTGCAACAGCTCAGGGTTGGAGCGAGCACCGGTATTACGCCCCCAGCCTTCGCGGACATCGTCGAGTTCATGGAGGACGACATCGAGGAAAAAACAGGGAGGAGAATCAAGATCCCAGTCGATAAAGAAGGTGCCGACATTCTTCTCATCCACAACTCGGGCGAATACCTCTCCTGGCTCGAAAACCCCGCTGCGTTCGCGATTATTTTTGATGCAGCCGGAATAAGCTGGACCCTTTCCAGCGAACTGGGCGGCTATGAAGGGACCAACTACGGCGTCTGGTACGATGACTTCCAGTTCGGTCGTATCGCACTGAAGCACATTGAGATCGCAAACAAGCTTAAGGTAAAAAAGATCATGATTGGGGAGTGCGGTCACTCAACCAAGGCAACGGTAGTCATCTCAGAAAGGCTGTTGGTCGGCGATATGAATATACCTCGAGAAAGCTGCCTTCCCCTCCTCGAGGAGCTGGTTCTCAGCGGCCGGCTGAAGCTCGACCCAACGCGGAACAACTTTCCTGTCACCTTGCATGACCCGTGCAACATGGTGCGGCTCATGGGCATTATCGAGCCGCAACGAAGGATACTGCGCGCCATCTGCCCCCAGTTCCGGGAAATGGAGCCTCACGGGGTGGACAACTATTGTTGCGGTGGCGGCAGCGGCTTCGCCGTCATGTCACCCATGAATTTTCCCGACTGGAAGATGAATGTGTCAGGCAGGATGAAAGTAAAGCAGATTCTCGATGCCTTTGCGGATTCGATGGATCCCTCGATCCCCAAGTACGTTTGTGCTCCCTGTTCCAACTGCAAGGGGCAGCTGCGTGATCTTCTGGTCTACTACGAACTCACAACCCGGCACGGCATTTATTACGGAGGTCTGGTGGAGCTCATCGTCAACGCGATGGCCGATAATAAACAGCCGTACATAAGCTTTGAAGAGATGTGAGGGCGCCGCTGGGATGAGCGGGAGTAAGGGGCGGGTTTGACAGGTGCTGGAGAAGTATCGGGGTACAAGGAGATGCTGAGTTGACGCTCTCGCTCCTCGCTGTTCTGGTGCTTGGCCTTATAGCTTGGCTCGGCGCTTCGGTGGCAAGCCTGCATGTGCTTTTCGGCGCGGTGATTCCCTATCTTGCCCTTGCCATACTGTTTATCGGTTTTATTTATCGGATTATCGGATGGGCACGTTCGCCGGTGCCCTTTCATATTCCCACCACGTGCGGACAGCAGAAGTCTCTCCCGTGGATCAAGCAGGACAAGCTTGAAAGCCCGACCACTACTTTCTGGGTGATCGCCCGGATGGCGCTGGAGATCTTCCTTTTTCGCTCCCTCTGGAGAAACGACAGGGTAGAGTTGAAGCGGCACGAAAAACTCATATACAGTCCCAAGCGCTATTTATGGCTCGGAGGACTTCTTTTCCACTGGTCGCTTGCAATCATCCTGTTCAGACATCTGCGTTTCTTCACCGAGCCGGTACTCCCGGGCATCGCAGCCGTTGACAGCCTCGACGGGCTCTTCCAGATTGGCATCCCATCGCTCTTCATGACCGACGCAGCGATCCTTGTAGCGCTGACGTACCTGTTTATCCGAAGGGCCCTTGTCCCGCAGCTGCGGCTCATATCGCTGCCATCAGATTATTTTGCCCTTTTCCTGCTGATCGCCATTGTGCTCTCCGGCCTCCTGATGCGCCATTTTTTTAAGACAGACCCGGAGCGGGTCAAGGAGCTGGTCATCGGTCTCTTCAGCCTGCGGCCCGTGGTACCCCCGGCCCTGGGATCCTTTTTCTACATCCATCTATTTCTGGTCTCCGTACTGCTTGTCTATTTTCCTTTCAGCAAGCTGATGCACGCGCCGGGCGTTTTCCTGAGCCCGACGCGGAACCTGAAGAACGACAGCCGCATGAGACGTCACGTGAACCCTTGGAGCTACCCTGTAAAAGTACACACCTACGAAGAATATGAGGACGAGTTCCGCGGGGCGATGATAGAGGCCGGCATACCGGTGGAGAAAGAATAAGTGGGGACGTTACAGACGAAAGACTGCTACAAGTTACAAGCCGGAGCTTCGTTGATGAACTGTAACGTGCGGCTGTCCATAACTTGTAACACGATTTTGCTTGTAACCTGTAACGGGGTCTATTGTGGCTGAAGATAAACTGAAACAGGAAGACCTGCTGCAGATCGATTACGAACCCCCGCAGAAAGATTGGATGCAGCCGTCCGCAATCTTCAAGAAAGGGACGTACAGCTACGGCGTGCCTTTGAAGCATCAGAAGTATCTTGGCCTGCCGAACCAGCGGGAATGGCAGCCAACTGACCAAGACTGGAAGCTCCCGGAAAACTGGAAGGAGATCATACTGGAAGGAATGGAGAAGCTTCTCAAAAGGCATCGTTCCTTCAAGCTGTACCTCGATATCTGCGTGCGGTGCGGCGCCTGTGCTGACAAGTGCCAATATTTTATCGGCTCCGGGGATCCGAAGAACATGCCGGTGCTGCGCGCTGAACTCCTCCGGTCCGTGTATCGTCGTTATTTCACGACTGCAGGGAAGCTCTTCGGTCGCTTGGCGGGCGCCCGTGATTTGACGGTAGACGTGCTGAAAGAATGGTTCTACTACTTCTTTCAGTGCTCGGAGTGCCGCCGATGTTCGGTCTATTGCCCCTATGGCATAGATACCTGCGAAATTACCATGATGGCGAGGGAACTCCTGAACCTTGTCGGCTGCAATATTCAATGGGTTGCAGAACCGGGTTCCAACTGCTTCAGGACCGGGAACCATCTCGGCATCCCGCCACATGCTATGAAAGAGACCCTGGAGTTTGCGGTCGACGAACTGAAAGGCTTGACGGACATAACCGTCAATCTGCCCATAAACAAGAAGGGTGCTGAGATTCTCTTTGTTGCGCCGTCCGCCGATTTCTTCGCGAACCCCCACTGGTTCACGCTGCTCGGGTACCTCGCGATCTTTCATGAGATCGGCCTCGACTATACTTGGAGCACCTACGCGTCTGAAGGCGGCAACTTCGGCCTCTTTCATTCGTCCGAGCTGATGAAGCGCCTCAACGCCAAAATATATGCGGAGGCCAAGAGGCTCGGCGTCAAATGGATACTGGGCGGAGAGTGCGGCCACATGTGGCGCGTGCTCCACCAGTATATGGACACCCTGAACGGGCCGGCCGATTTCCTCGAGGAACCAGTATCGCCGATCACAGGAACCAAGTTCGAGAATGCGCGCTCAACGAAGATGGTCCACATCTCGGAATTCACATCTGACCTGATCAAGAGCGGCAGACTCAAGCTTGACCCGAGCCGGAATGACAAGTGGAAACTGACCTACCATGATTCGTGCAATCCTGCCAGGGCGTTCGGGCTTCTTGAGGAGCCGAGATTCATCCTCAAGAACGTGTGTAATTACTTCTATGAGATGCCGGAAAACACGATCAGGGAGAAAACTTTTTGCTGCGGAAGCGGGGCAGGGCTCGGCGCTGACGAGAACATGGAGGCGCGGCTCAGGGGCGGCCTTCCGAGGGCAAACGCCGTAAAGTATGTGAAAGAAACATACGGCGTCAACATGCTCGCCTGCATGTGCGCCATCGACAAGGCATCGCTGACGCCCTTGCTGGAATATTGGGTGCCCGGAGTCGAGGTGGGCGGTGTGCACGAGTTCCTGGCCAATGCCCTCGTCATGAAGGGAGAGACGCGAACGACCAATCTGAGAGGAGAACCGCTTGCACAGACGGACGAGCCGCCTGCGCAGTGATCAGTGGCCAGTGAAAGCGAAAAGTTCGTTACGAGTTGCGGGCCGCAAGCGGCCTGTTACGGGCTACGAGTTCAACGACGATTTCGCCGCTTTCGAACTCCAAACACGGAACCCGTAACGCGCAACAGCGAACGGAGTGAGCATTGTATAACAAAGGTCTTATAGCAGGGATTATCATAGTTTTTCTCTGAGTTGCTACCCTGCCGATCTGGTACGGTTGGCTTAACCGGAGCGCGGAGGGCGCGCCTAAGCTGGAACTTCCGCCGGGAGGACAGAAGCAGTGCGTGGAGGCGACAGAGTACATGAGGAAGAACCACGTGGATCTTCTGACCAGGTGGAGGGATTGGGTGGTGCGGGACGGTGACCTTGAGTATGTTGCGTCAGACGGCAAGGAGTACACGATGAGTCTCACGCAAACCTGTTTGGAGTGCCATTCGAACAAGGACAAATTCTGCGATCGTTGCCATGACTATCTGCGCGTGAGCCCGCGTTGCTGGGACTGCCACAATGTCCCCAAAGGGGGGAGCCAGTGAGGTTCACCCGGCGCGAGTTCATGAAATTGGTATCCATGGGCCTTGCGGGCCTTTCCTGCCCCGGTATGGCGAGCAAAGTGTGCGCCGCTTCCGCCGGACCCATCGCAGGCGCCTCTCGCGGCAAGAGTTGGGCAATGGTGATCGACCTCACCGCATGCACTGATAAAGACGGCTGCAAGGACTGCATCGAAGCCTGCAACCGTATCCACAACATTCCCCGCTTCACCGATGTGAAGAGGCAGATCAGGTGGATTTGGAACTCTGCCTACGAGGAGCTTTTTCCGGAGCAGTCGACGCACGTGCGGCAGGAGTTGAGAGGAAAGCAGATTCTGGCCTTATGCAACCACTGCGAGAATCCGCCGTGTGTTTTGGTCTGTCCGACCAAAGCTACGTTCAAGCGGGCTGATGGCATAGTGATGATGGATTACCACCGGTGTATCGGCTGCCGGTACTGCATGGCCGCTTGTCCTTACGGCGCCCGGAGCTTCAACTGGCAAGACCCGAGGCCTTTCATTCAGAACATTGATCTGACCTACCCGACGCGGACGAGGGGTGTTGTCGAGAAGTGCAACTTCTGTGAGGAGCGGCTCGCGAGAAACCTTATCCCTGCTTGTGTCGAGGCATGCAAGGAAAAGGGACTTTTCTTCGGCGATCTGAACGACGCAGGCTCGAACGTGAGAAAGCTCCTCAGTAAGCGTTACGCGATGCAACGAAAGCCGGAGCTGGGAACGAGACCGAAGGTCTTTTATCTCGTGTGAAAGAGATGACGGTGAACGGTATAAATAACCTGACATCACCCTCTCCCTAACCCTCCCCCCTTGAGGGGGAGGGGAGGGTGGGGGGTTAAATAAGTTAATGCGTTTGTATTGGTTTCACGGAGTGAAGCAAAAGAGAGACTAACGTTGAGGACTTATGATTGAAAAAGCGTTGAGAGGAGGCAGCGGTTACTGGGCATGGATATGTTTCCTGCTTGTGCTGGTCGGCGCCGGGTTTATCTCGTATCTCTACCAGTGGAACCATGGTCTCTCTATTACAGGGATGAGCCGTAGTGTCTCATGGGGTCTTTATATCGCGAACTTCACTTTTTTCGTGGGGGTGGCGGCCTCCGCCGTAACCGTCGTGCTTCCTTATTACCTCCACAACGTGAAAGAGTTCGGAAAGATCACCATCCTGGGCGAGTTTCTCGCCGTCCCGGCGGTCATCATGTCACTCCTGTTCATCATCGTTGATCTGGGGCGACCCGACCGTGCGTTCAACTTGATCCTCTACCCATCGCCGCAATCGCTTCTGTTCTGGGACATGATCGCCCTGAACGGATATCTCCTGCTGAACCTGATCATCGGCTGGTCCACACTCGACGCAGAACAGAAGGCAGAGAAGCCGCTTCCATGGGTGCGGTTCCTCATCCTGCTCTCGATACCCTGGGCGGTCAGCATCCATACCGTGACTGCCTTCATTTACCAGGGGCTTGTCGCCAGGCCTCTCTGGCACACACCCCTCTGGGCCCCCCGTTTTCTAGCCTCCGCCTTTGCTTCGGGTCCATCCCTCCTTATACTGATGGCGCTTTTCATCAAACGCGTGACCCGCTTTGACGCAGGAAAAGAGACGATCCAGAAGGTCGCCACCATTGCTACATACGCGCTTCTCGTCAACATCTTCCTGTTGCTGGTCGAGCTTTTCACGACTCTGTACGCGAATGTGCCCGAGGATGTCGAGCACCTCCGGTACCTGTTCGTCGGCATTGACGGCCACGCCGCGCTCGTACCGTGGATGTGGCTTTCGATGGTCTTGATGGGAGGGTCAGTTCTCGTGCTTCTGAGCAGCCGGCTGCGTCGGCGGGAAGGAATTCTTGCCGTTGTCTGCGTTGCGATCTTCGTAGGCGTGTGGATCGATAAAGGGCTTGGCCTCGTCATTCCCGGTTTCATCCCTTCGCCTCTGGGAGAACTGATCGAGTATTCGCCCACGTTCCCTGAGATACTGATCACCACCGGTGTCTGGGCAGTCGGGTTCCTCATTATCAGCCTGCTTTATCGCATGGCTGTCTCCGTGAAACTTGAACGGCAGTCTGCCGGAGAAAAAACGGCCGCCCATTGAACTGTCTATTACAAACGCATTAATTTATTTCACCCCCCACCCTCTCCTCCCCCTCGAGGAGGGAGGGTTCGGGAGGGGGTGATGTCAGTTTACTTACGTCTGTATTAGTTCGTACTTCGCTTCTTTTCCGCCCACCGTATGATCTCGGCCACCAGTGCAGTGGTCGTCGCCTGGGCCGGAATGATATCTACGGCAAGCCCGGCTTTCTCGATAGTCTCTTGCGTTGATGAATCTATGGCGGCAATCGCAACCTTCTTGAGGACGGGCAAAATGTCGCTACCCACGATTTCAAGGAAGTTCGTGAAGGCTTCCCCACTTGTAAAAGCGGCAATAGATATTCTGCCTTCTGTCAGGAACCTGGTGAGTCTCTTCCCGTGGCGCTCACGCTTTATGGTACGGTAGGCAGCCGGAGTATCGATGATGCAGCCGGCACGCCGGAAATACCCCGCAACGGGTTCTTCGACATTCTCTGCACAGGGCAGGAGCAAACGCGTGCCGCCAAGTTCTGTCTTCTTTTCAGCCGCTCTGGTCCGGAAGGCGTGTACGAGTTCCTCGCCATGAAACCTCTCCGAGACGAGATCAGGGCGCATGCCTGACCGCTCGATCTCTTCAGCAGTCCTTGCGCCGAGGGCACACAGCCTGATACCCTTCAGATCCCTGATGTCGCATCCGATTTCGAGAAATCTCTTTAAGAAGAATGTAAACCCACGGACGCTGTCAAAGATTAGCCACTCGTAGCTGGCGATGATTCTTATGGCCCGGTCCAGCTCGTCGTAATTCTCGGGCTCTACTGTTCGTACGGTCGGGAACTCGAAGACCTCGCCGCCCAAATCTTCCAGGGGTTCATAGTCCGCGCTGTACTCCCGGGTTATCAATATCCTGTGCCCGAAAAGCGGTTTCATTTCATACCATTGAAGAGTTCTGCGCAGCCGTACCACGTTGCCTACCACCATGACGGCTGGAGGCCGAATCTGTTCGTTATGTATCAGATCAACGATATTCCCAAGAGTACCAACAACCGTCTTCTGGTCCGGTCTCGTACCCCATCGTATCACGGCTGCGGGCGTAGCAGGGCTCTTCCCGTGGTCAATGAGTCGCTGCACGATCATTTCAATGTTCTTGACGCCCATCAGGAAAACAAGCGTCTCATGTCCTTTCGAAATGGCGCCCCAGTCGGTCCCGCTTTCTTCCCCTTTCGTAACTGCCTCGTTGCCCGTGATGACGGAGAACGAGGATGAGTAGTCGCGATGCGTCAGGGGAATCCCCGCATAGGCGGGCGCTGCAACTACCGAACTGACACCGGGCACTATCTCGAAAGCGATTCTTTCGCGCGCGAGCATCTCCGCTTCCTCGCCTCCACGGCCGAAGACAAATGGGTCTCCTCCCTTGAGGCGGCAGACCATCCTTCCTTGCCGGGCTTTTTCGACCAGGATCCGGTTAATCTCGTTCTGGGTCATTGTGTGGTGGCCTCCCCGCTTGCCCGCGTAAATGAACTCGGCGCTCTGTCTGATATAGTTGAGTATCTGCGGGTTAAGATGGAAGTCGTAGACAACGACCTCTGCTCTTTCCAGTATGCGTAACCCTTTAACGGTGATCAGCCCTATGTCTCCCGGTCCTGCCCCCACGAGATACACTTTACCTTTTGTTGTGGTCATCGCCTACGACGAATCCTCTCTAGATTAGAAAAAACCTATCATAAACCCGTGACGTGGGGCAACATGCAACCGGAGATCTGATCTCACGTCAAGCGTCCGGCACAGGTGAGACGCACGATGGGTCCCACGCACTTTCCGAACGCGCATCATCCGGTGCTAATGGAGGATAAAGCTGAGGGTGAGGATGGAAAGGACAAACAGGGTAATGACAAAATACTTGACGTTCCTTCTGCCCGCAAAGTAGACAACTGACATTAGAGTCCGAAGATACGGGGTTAAGATTAGCACAACACTACCAACGGTGATCAGGCCTGCTCCCGTGAACCAGGTGGATTTCTTCCCAAATAACTGGACCAGGAAGGCAAGGAAGTTATTTCCACGGATGAACATCGCGGGCTCTTCTGAGGTCGACATGATGTGGTATTGGTGATAGAGAAGGATCATACCGGCCATGATAAAGATGAGGCTGACGACGACCCCAATGATAAGGGTATAGCTGATCGCGGTCTCCAGCTTGGTCTCTCCGCTTCCTTCAGTAGTCGGGTTTGCCATGAAGTGATCCTCGTCCGCTACGCACAATTCGCTCTGCGCCATCTCCTCGCTGCTGCCTCGCCCTCCATCTTGATTGCAAATCGGTATAATACCTACCGGACAACGTGGGCGAATGAGCGCGATTGGGTACACCACGGAATATACCTGGATTATAATTCATCCGTAGATTGGGAGCAAGACTAGACCATCCTCGCTAAGTCTCGTTCGCGCCCGACGTACTCCCGCATTCATGGCCCGTATCACAACTATCCATAAAAACGTAGAAATATAAAACATATTGTATTACATTACGTGATCTTTATATAGTAAGTAATTATCATATAAGCTCTTTTTGTGTCTTCGCCAGGCTCGCCGGAAACATGGCGAACCCGACCGCGCTCGTAGAACGGGAGGTCGCTCTCGAGTCTTGAAAGCTGGACTGGGTTGCGTATCTCATAAAGTCGGTATCAAAAATATCGTAGATCATGAGGCCGGATTGTTACGCCCGGCAGAAGCCTTTTTTCGCGATGCCACAGAGCCATTTCTCGGCGCAACTGGTAGGACCTCGTTATAGAGCAACAGGGCGGTCCGGACAGCCTCGATGAACTCGGATTCCTCTCTGCCGCCACGGATGTACCGCGAAAGCTCTAGCTGCACGCCCCTACCCGTACGACAGCGGTTACAAACATTAGTGGGCTCGACCGCCTGAAACTGATGACCGTCGATTTGGACTTTAAAGCCGGCGTGACGGAGTGATTCTGTGATAGAGGCCTTGAGATCCACATCCAGTCCGCCGACAAGCACTGCTTCATCGTAGCCGGTATAACCGTGAACTGCGATCACGTGAGAACAGCCACGCAGAAGAGCGAGACAGGAGCACTCGTCGAAGCGATGGCTGGTGATATGCAGCGTCTGATTGCCGGAGGGTTTAATTCCTTCAAACAGATACAGGTTGAACTCCTCTCCGGCAATGGCACGTGCGATCTCGCCCGTTCGGGGCTCGATAAGGCCCCCGTGAGGCGCTATCACGGCGATGCCGGAAGACGGGCGGTAAAGAACGGTAATTCTGTAGTCCTCGCCCTCTCTTTCGCGTGCAGCAAGATCAGCAAAACTGCGGTACGTGTCCACACTCACCACACTTTGGAGATGCTAATGCGCAGGTGTGTTAGAAGATCAAGTTTTCAGTATTACAGTTAGATGCAAAATTGGTGGGGCGGCGGGAATCGAACCTTTCATGTAAGGTACGGTAACCACGATGCTTAAAGATGCGACACAATGTCACATACCCCCAAAACTGCCCCCAAAAACGCTAACCTTTGCCAATTCATTATACTCCACTGACTTGCTCTTTGTCATTACTCATTCCCACCTTGTCTATATCAGTCTCTCGCCACGCAGTGACTCTCGGTGATAGTTTCACGCCTTTTGGGAAAATACCCTTTCTGATTCCTGCCCACCATGTGGATTTGGACACCGGAATTCGATCAAGCACTTGCGGTAAGCGAAGGTAGCGTACACTCATTTATTTCCTCCTACACAACAAGAGATTCGTTGCTGTTTCTGCTATCGTTCGGATGTCTTCGGGTTCAAACTCTGTTCTCAGTGTTCACGTCCGCAATCAGATCTGCCCAACCCTTTCTTGCCGTAAATTCGTCCCATGGGTCGATATCAAATCCACTGCGCCTTTGCGGAACCTCAATATTAGAGGCTCCAATATCGGCGTGTGCCCGAAATGTGCCCAACTTTATCTGTAGCATCCTCAGAGTTTGATCTTCCAGGATCTTTCCGCGAGCAAATACTAGTGGACCACGCACCACATCAAGGTAGTCACCTAGACGGCCAACCCCGGCTACCTGCTTCCTGCCCTTCACTAACATTCGTTGTCCTCCTTTTGGGTCTATTCACCCTCAAAAAACTTTTTTCCCCTCAAAGAGGGTGGGGGAAAAAAGAAAACTAGAGGAAGCACAACTAATGCGCCGGCATGCAGGGACGCGTGACAGCCGGTAGGGGCCGCGGTACACGTGCGGATGGCAGGTGGCTTGCGATGAAGGCAACCACAAAGAAGAGTTATATATTTTCTGAATTATCCAGGCTTGTGTAACTCACGTCGCGCGAAGCGCGACTTTTGCGGTTTCTATATTGGGAGGGGAGCGTGAGTCAATCTGAATTGCGTTCCATTCGAGGCTCCTTCGGGAGTACACCAATCACGCATATCTTCCTGTACTCGTGAACGGGCACGTCACCGGCCGTATGCACGATTGTAAATGGTAATTGTGACTGAAGAGCCTTCACCAGACTGTCACTCGGACAAGATACCTCATTGAGGCGCTTGTATTGGTGAGGGGAATAACGGTCGAGGTGAAGACAGGCCTCTCTTTACAAACTCTTTACCTTCCCTTTATAGCCTCTTTAAGGTCAGCTGTTAGACTTGGTCATGTCGAGTCATCGACCAGTGGAGCGCATGGAGGTCACGGTGGAGGATAGGGAGCGGCTTCGTGTGAGAAAACGGTTGTTGTTGACGAGTTCTTGATGTCTAGCACGGCGTGACGCAGTCTAGGTAGTAGGCAATGAAAAGGGAGGTGATAAAAAACCATGGATGGGAAGTGCGCATGAGGACATCAAAAGGGAGGAGAAAGGGATGGGTAGCGAAGAAAGAACGCAAGAAACAGCCATAGGCCTTGTAGCTCAAAAGGCAATGCAAACGTGAAAGGGGGATGAAATGAACAAGAAGATATGGGTAGGGGTATTGACCGCAACAATACTGATGATCTCCACAGTTGTAACCTTTGCAGAAAGCCCGCAGTGGGGAGACGTCGCCGGGGCCGTATACACCATGACCAATGACTCAACCGGCAACAAGGTAGTTGTGTTTACCCGCGATGAAGACGGCATCCTGACAAAAGCAGGTTCAATGGCGACAGGAGGTACTGGTTCAGGCGGCGGGTTAGATCCACTGGGCTCTCAGGGGTCCCTCGTGCTCAGCCAGGACCACCGATGGCTGCTGGCTGTTAATGCAGGAAGCAATGAAATTTCCGTCTTCAAAGTGTGGCCGGAGGGGCTGGATTTAGTGGACAAGGTTGGTTCAGGCGGGAATTTACCCGTGAGTTTGACCGTCTTCCACGACCTCGTCTACGTCCTCAACGCAGGGACGCCTAACATTACCGGGTTCTACTTGAGCCACACAGGTCACTTGATCCCTCTTGATCACTCCACTCGATCACTTTCCGGCGGGTTCGCCCAGGTGGGGTTTGATCCAGAGGGTGAGACACTGGTAGTAACAGATAAAGCAGATAGTAAGATTCTCGTCTACTCCGTAGGCGATAACGGATTGCCAGGCATGAATCCTGTAACTTCGCTGTCCAACGGTGTTACCCCGTTCGGGTTTATTTTTGACCAATGGGGGCACCTGCTGGTCGTTGAGGTAGGCAATGACGCGGTTTCGTCCTACAGTATTCGTGACAATGGCATGTTGCAGGTGATAAGCGGGTCTGTGGCCAACGGGCAAAAGGCTGCCTGCTGGATAGCCGGAAATGAGCGTGGCTATATCTTCACCGCCAACCCGGGCAGCGGGACCATTTCCAATTATAAACTCAAGGATGGAAAAGGCAACCTTGCTCTCCTAAACGGAAAGGCCGGCGTCGGCAGCTCTCCTCTCGATCTGGCTATTGCCGCGGATGGTCGATTCCTGTACGCTGTGGACCCTGCCAGCGGTGGTATAGACATGTTTCAAATCGAACACGACGGTAGCTTGACCCATTTGGGCACAGCGGCTGGGGGACTCTCGATGTTTGCGCAAGGCATCGCTGCCCGATGAAGCGGATATTGTAGTGATAGCACCCGGGGCATCGATGAGGAAATCAACCGGGTTTGGTCCTTTCATGCGATGGGCTGTCTTGGTGGGGACGTGTCGGATGATGATACGTCCCCCTTCTCTCACCCGAATGAAAGGTAAGAGAGTTCAGAGTAGAATGAATCGAAGGTGATGACCATGAAGCAAATCGCTACCTATTTGGCTCTTACTGCCATGATGCTTTTGCTTCTCTGTTCAGGATACACGGTTTCTTTTTCGCGAGCGGGTGCGGTATCCAAGGTGGTCTTTTATGTTCAATGATTTGATGTTGGCAAGGAAGCCCTGGAAGGGCTGCCGGGAGTGAAGAGCGTTGAAAAAGGGTTTCGCAACGCTCAAGAGATAAACACTGTATATTACGATCCTGCGGCGGTCACCATTGAACAAATGGAAGCTGCCCTGAAGAAGGCCGGTACTTACCAGGGGACCGCGAAATAGTCAGCGAAGTCCATATCTCTCAATAAGAGATTCGTTTCTTTGCCACGGAAGGCAGAACGCGCGGGGCAAGGCCGTCAAGGGCCGGCCTGAAGACCAGAAGAGGCTTGCCAGGTGGACGACGAATCTGTGGCAGGAAGGCCGCGTTTGAGCGCTGGAGACAGTGAGCAGACATTTTATGACTTGACGGGGGTCCGCATCGTTCCTAGACTCGAGATAAGTCAGTGATTGGCGTCCCCCGCGCCGAAGTGATCGTGTTTCGGTGCACCCAGGTGCTGCAGTCTTTTTTCGCATTGCCCCCGTTGACTGCTGCCCCTGCGATTTCAATCGTACAGGGCCTCCTTTACGGGAGCGTAGGGCTGCTCCACGATAATTTGATGGCAGGCAAGTCCGTGCCCATTTCTTGTAGCGACTCTCCCAAAATTGACTTTTGTATCAATATCCGGTATCAAACAGTGAACAGGCTGCATGGAATTTCGGTGTGCCAGCGCGCATCTGCTAGCACCTGTCGTGGATACGACATGAGTCCGTTATCAGGCGAGACCACATGACTGCTCCATCTGACCAGCCCCCCATCCTGATCATCGAGGACGATAAGAAGACAGCCTCCCTGATAGCCCTCTATCTCGAGAGGGAAGGCTTTCGCACGGTCGTTGCGCACGATGGTGAGACAGCTCTGGACCTGGCGGCGGATCGCAAACCCCTGTTCGTGGTGCTCGACCTGATGCTTCCCAGGGTGGACGGTTGGGAGGTCTGCCGGCGGCTGAGAAAGGCTTCCGACGTGCCAATTCTGATCCTGACCGCCAGAGACGAAGAGGTGGACCGTGTCTCGGGGCTCGTCCTCGGCGCAGACGACTACGTGGTCAAGCCGTTCAGCCCGCGGGAACTGGTTGCACGGGTGAAGGCGATTTTGCGACGGGCGCAAAACCGGCCGGCCATGGAAGCCAAGCCCGCTTTGAGCTCCGGAGGTCTTATTCTGGACCCCGAGAAACGGAAAGTGACGCTGGACGGACAACGGATTGAACTGACCCATCACGAATTCAACTTACTGCATGCTCTGATGGCGGCGCCGGGCAAGGTCTTTACCCGGGACGAACTGCTCGCCTACCTCTATCCGAAACAGGAAGCGATGGTCATCGACCGCGTTGTGGATGTCCACATCGGAAAGATCAGACAGAAGATCAAGGCAGACCCAGCGAACCCCAGATTTATCGTGACGGTCAGGGGATCCGGCTACCGGTTTGCGGAAGAAGAGGGTGGGGAGCCTCAAAGGAGGGATTAGACCTTGAGACAGCGCCTTCTGTGGAAGCTTCTCGGCGTCAACGTACTGGTCATTGCCTTCGTGATCAGCGTCGTGTGGCTTGCCATCAACTACCTGGCTGCCGACTACTTCATGGTCCTGATGGAAAAGTATCACATAGCTCCTGAAGAAAGCCATCGGATGTTTGTCAGTGCTGTTCATCGGTATCTCATAGGGGCGAGCGTCGCAGCCTTTGTCCTCGCGCTGGCCCTGAGCGTGGTGCTGTTGAGGAGGCTACTCGGCCCGCTTACCGAAATGACCGGCACTGCACAAAGGATCGCGGAGGGTGACTATACCGGCGAGGTCCCGGTTGTTTCGAGCGATGAGGTTGGAAGACTTTCGGAAGCTTTTAACCGGATGTCGGCCAGTCTGCGACACACCGAGCAGCTACGAAAGAAGATGGTGATAGATGTCGCCCACGAGCTGAGGACGCCCTTGACCAACATCAATGGTTATCTCGAAGCGCTCGCGGACAATGTCCTGAACCCTTCCCGGGAGACGCTTCTCTTGTTGCAGGAGGAAACGCTCCGGCTGACCAACCTGGTCGAGGATATCATGAGGCTGGCGAGAGCTGATGCAGCGCGAGCCGACCTTCACCGGGTCGAGATTGAGGCTAACAGCGCAATCACCCAGTTGCTGGGGGCGTTTCGGCCACAACTCGATGCGAGACGTATCGATGTGAAGGTGGACGCGAAGCAGCGCGACATCCGGCTGTCGGCCGATCCGGAGAAGCTCTCGCAGGTCGTGGCAAACCTGCTTCAGAATGCCTGCCAGTACACGCCTCCGGGGGGAGCGCTCACGATCTCGATAGAACGAACGCCGGATGAGGTCCTGTTCGTCTTCGCGAATACGCGCGGGGAACTCGAGGATAAAGAGCTTCCGTTCATATTTGAGCGGTTCTATCGTGGTGAGAAGTCCCGTTCGCGCGAGCATGGAGGAGCGGGCATCGGTCTCGCCATCGTCAAGGAGCTGGTCGAGGCACACGGGGGCCGTGTGGGTGCTGAATTCGCAGAAGGCTATGTCCGCATCTGGTTCTCGCTGCCTGCAGGGTTGAGGTGAGGACTCCCGTTCTTTACAAACTCTTTACATTTCCTTTGTACCCTCTTTAAGGTCAATGCTTATACTCACATCATGTCGACGGATCATCAATCAATGCACCCCAATCGACCAGTCGACCACATGGAGGCTACGGTGAAGGATAGAAGATGGCATCGTGTAAGAAGACGGGCGTTGTTGCTTGGTGTGGGTTTTGTAGTTCTGGGGCTCATATCGGGGCTCTTCGCCTATGAATCTGCAAAGGAGAGAGGTGTAACTGTGAAAAGAGGTATAGAGGCTGCAGCAGCCGATCGGATGGCTGTTCCACCGCCCATAGATGTCTCCAGACCGGGAACAATCGAAACGGCGACGTTCGCGCTGGGCTGATTCTGGGGTCCCGATGCCCAGTTCGGGAGCATCAAAGGCGTTATGCGCACACGGGTCGGCTATACCGGAGGAACGAAACTGAATCCTACGTACCATAGCCTGGGAGACCATTCGGAAAGCGTTGAGATAGACTATGACCCGAAAGTGATCTCGTATGGCGATCTGGTCAAACGCTTCTGGGAAGCCCACGATCCGAGCATGGGTTCCTGGTCGACGCAATACAAAGCAGCAATCTTCTATCACAATGATGAGCAGAAGAAACTTGCTGAAGAGACGCGCGACAAGATCGAGGCCACGCAGAAAATTAAAGTACGAACCGAGATAGTGCCATTCTCCCGGTTCTACGTGGCGGAGGCGTACCACCAGAAATACGGCCTACGCGGCGATAGAGAGTTCATGAGGGAATTCCGGAGCATCTATCCGTCCGACGAGGCGCTTATGAACTCGACGGCAGCAGCACGAGTGAACGGCTATCTAAGTGGCTATGGTACTGCAGCGGCGCTTCAGGAGGAAATAAACAGTCTCGGCCTCTCCCCCGAAGGGCAGCGCAGGCTCCTGGAGCTCGCGAAAAAGAACGTACGGTAACCGCAGAGTTCTGAAGAAAAAAAAGAAACTGTAGCACAAGGAGACGGTTGTATGGACAGTATAGAGATTCGTAGAGTGCAACGGATGTACCATCTGATCAGAAGAGGTTGCTGCGCGATGCAAAGAAGCCATACTGCAATCATTGCGGCCATTATTCTCCTGATTCTCCCAGGATGTCAGGCCACGGCACTCGATCAGCCTGAACCGAAGCCTCGAAGCGTCGGTGCCGATAAATCCTCTAAAGAGACGGGGGGAAGCAAGATGGAAGCACGTGTGCACGATTGGCGAAATTTCAAAAAACCGGATGATGCAACCCTGAGAAAAATGCTGACGCCTACGCAATATGATGTAACGCAGCGGGAAGGCACGGAACCGCCCTTCAACAACGAATACGCGGATAATCATAGGCAAGGCATATACGTTGACATTGTCTCCGGTGAGCCTCTCTTCAGCTCGCTCGACAAATTTGAATCCGGCACAGGCTGGCCAAGCTTTACGAAGCCCCTTGAGCCAAATAATATTGTGGAGAAGGTAGACAGGAGTTTCTTCATGAAGCGTACTGAGATACGGAGCAAGCACGGAGATTCTCATCTCGGCCACGTCTTTCCTGATGGGCCGAAACCTACCGGTCTCCGGTATTGCATGAATTCCTCTGCATTACGCTTCATCCCCAAGGAGGATCTGGAGAAAGAGGGGTATGGGGAATACCTTAAACTTTTTGCCGGACATTAAAGACCTGTGCGGTGAGTGGTGTCTGCCGTTGATAAAGGCTATTCCGCCAGCGTCTTGTACTTCTTCCAGATCTGCTCTGGCTCTTCGAACCACGCGGGCGATTGTCTGGGCCTGAACCGGCCGTAAACTATTTTCTCCGCATGGCTCATCCACCAACCCGCCCTTTTCTTTCTGTAGGCGATTTCGCGGGCGATCCTGTGAATGCCCTTCCTCGGCTTTGTCCACGGGCAGGAAGCAACGCAGACACCGCAATCCGTTCCTGTTTCGTTCCAGACTCTGAAGCAGGCTTCCGGGTTGATGCGCCACTTCTCAACACCTCGAACAACCTGTTTCTCTGTCCTCGAAATAGCACCACCCGGGCAGGTTTCCGCACAGATCGCGCAGTCCCCGCAGAACTCGTTAACGCCGATATCCGTGGGGGAATCATGAGTTAGGGGAAGGTCGGTCGTGACCGTGGTCAGCTTCAGGCAACTTCCCAGCTCTTTCGTGATCATCAGGCCGTGCCGTCCCAGTTCGCCCATGCCCGCCTCGATAGCGACCGGCACGCAAAGGACCTGGTAATTGGAGATGATGTGCGCCCGTGCAGGGTAGGCGAGCGAGCGAATGTAGCCGGCGAGGGTTGTCGAGATCGTGGCAAGCTGGGTGTAGACCCGCATGATCTCACTCGCCATCGAAAGTACCGGCCCTGTCTTTATCAGGTCAGGATTAATCCCTACCGCGATGCTGATCGCGTGGGCATGGTTGAGGTTGATGGGAACGCCGTACTTCCTCGCGGGATCGTGCCACGTCTTACCGACATGGGTGTAAACGAATGCGGGATTGAGAGGACCGATCCTGACGAGGTCAGCACCGAGATGGCAGGCGAACCCTTTGATTTTCTCGGCTGCCCTTTTCGGAGATAACTCCTGCTTGTGTGGGGAGACCGGTCCACTGATCAGATCTTCACTCCCCCATTGTGCAAGCTTTCCGATCTGCTGAAGGAAGAAGGAGAAATCGAGGGGGTTGCCAACCGGCTTCTTGGATAGCTCCCGGGTTTGGCGGTCTCGTTCCTCGCATTCGGGATGGCGTCCGTAAAACTCTTTGTACTCTCCGGAGCCGGGCTCGTAGGTATTGCGCGCCTGGACGTTATCGCGCTCGTCAAAACGTTCCAGATCGCCAACTATTCTGTAGCGGGATTCGTCACGCACAGCAACCCCTCCTTCGCCACATCGGGCCCCTCCTCTGATGCGGCTATTTTTCTGCCATCATCACATTAAAGATGATGGCGAGAATCTTTCCTTGTGCCGTCTTTAGCTCCAGTATTCTACACCGTTGGCGTTATGCCTTGTCAATGTCTCGAAACATTCCTTCCTCACCCAATCACACACTGAACCGATTAACGATTGCTATTGGCGAAGTTGGCATGAGTCGGGGCTCCGCTTGCCAAGAGGGAATGGGCGTAGCGGTCTGGACCCTTATTTGCTCAAAACAAATAATAGATGTACCGTAGCGGGTATCAAGAGTATTGAAAATAAAGAAGAGGCGTACAGAAAGGGTGTCACTCGCGAGGAGTCTTAGATGCCGGCGTACCACTCGTAGCCCCGGTCTTCCCAGTAACCGCCTTTCCCTCCGGCTACCCCGGAAAGATCTTCGACAATTTCAAGGCGCATGACATACTTCGCCATTTTGTAGCCAAGTTGCCGCTCCAAACGCAGGCGAAGCGGCGCCCCGTTCTTGATCGGCAGCGTTTCGCCGTTCAGTTCATAAGCAAGTATCGTCTGCGGGTGAAAAGCATCTTCCAAATCGACGCTCTCATAGTAGAGGGAGGTGCCGTCTTCTTCCATCGGGTCTGCGCAGTGGAAAACGACGTAACGGGCATTCGGTTTCAGATGGACTGCTTCGAGCAGTGCGCCAAGGCGTGCCCCCTTCCAATTGCCTACCGCGCTCCACCCCTCAACGCAATCATGTCGCGTTATCTGGGTGCGACTGGGCAACGCCCGAATGTCGGCGAGCGTAAGCTTCATCGGCTGTTCGACCAGACCACCCACCTCGAGGCGATAGTCCGCAAAGCCGTTGGCCGCGAGGGCCCTGTAAGCGGGATTATTCGGCATTGACGTCCCGTTGCTCCGGAATTGCGGCGACAGGTCGGTTGCCGGGAATTCCTGCGCCATCGCTTTTCGCGGAAGGACGAGTCTTTGCATTCTGTACGTTGCCTTTTCGCCCAGACCCAACACCCTGGGGAACCAGGTGCTTTGCGAAAGCCTTTCGCATCCGCCAAGCACCACGATGCTTGCGCCGGCGAGAAGGCGCGTCATGAGACCGCGCCGTGTGATTTTGTTGTCATTACTCATGATCCGCCTCCGATTTGACCCTGTAGTACCCGGTGATCATCGAGCGAAGGTTGTTCCAGAAGCCGCTGATGATGACCTCAAACACATGAACGAACACGAACAGCACCAGCGTCCAGGCGACAATGAAATGGATTGTCCTTACCGATTGCCGACCGAAAAAGATATCCACCCAGCCGGCGTACAATGCGTCCATCGCGGGCGACATGCCCAGTCCCATCACGATCATTAGGGGGAGAAGGAAAAAGATCACCAGCAGATAGGTCAATTTTTGCAGTACGTTGTAGCGCTTGGCCGCCGCACCTGTGGGGTGTCGAAAGTGCAGATGATCGATAATCGATTTGCCTATCGAACGCCAATCCTGCCACGTGGGAAGAAGATCATGCTGCACATGCCTGCTCACAAGGGAGTAGGTCACAAAGGTGATGCCGTTTATTACGAACAGCCAGGCGAAGAAGAAGTGCCAGCGCCGCGCCAGGGCAAGCCATTGGTCGTTGGGCAGGGTGAGCCAGGATGGGAACCCACGTTCGGTTAGTTCTCCTGTCGCGTCTTTGGAGGCGCCGAGGAATCCGGTTGTAGCGAAATCGTGGCCAAAGATACGGGTGACGCCGGAGATTTCTCCTTCATCGTCTTCCTTGCCCCGTAGCTCCACTATCGGAGTAACGCCCCTGTAAGACGACTTGCCCCAGTAGAGGGCCGGATGGGCATTGAATATGTTGAGGCCGCTCAAAAGAAGTGTGGCAAGAAAAACGACATTGCACCAGTGCATAATCCGCACCGGCAGCGGATGCCTGTAATAGGGATATCCGGTTGAACCGGTGCGGCTAAGAAGTTGTCCCAGCCTGCCGCCTATGGTCTTGCTTATTCGTCTTGCCTCATGTATCGCTCTTAGGACCCCGTGAGAGATTCTGATGCGATACTGTTTTTTCTTCATGATTTGAATGTAAGACAAGCGAATCCGCTTTTCCAGTAGGTTGCAGTGGTATGCTCACGACAAATCTCGAAAAACCAATGCATATCCTTATTGTAGTCACTGGCTTGCTCCGTGGATTGGTGCGGCCTCGCGCAGTCGTTTCACGCGTACGCCACTTCAACCGCTAATCTTGACCCCAGTAAATTGTGAAACACAAAGTCACCCGTACCAGCAGCATACCTGCTTGACACGCCGGGCCCCTATGCTTAGGTTCCCTTCGGGCAAAGGGTCTCCTTATCGTCTTAAGCAAAATCGGCGCGATGGCACCGGCTGTCTGATACCGTTGCCGTGCGGCCTGTAGCGACCGAGACGCGGTCCTCGGATCTCATGCGAGGTGATCGGGTGTTGCGGAGAAGCAACCATTACAACGAGTGGGCAACGGGGACGCGGTGTCTTCTCTTCCTTATAGCCATGGCGGTCTGCGCCGGCTGCGCTATCGCGCCGGGTACGGACGATGCCGTGAGGGAAGGCCGTCAAGCATCCTGTGTTTTGCCCCAGTTGGCAATGCCCCCGACACCCGCAAAGATACCCGGTTACACAGAGCTTGATCCGACCACTGGACTGCACGTCACGGGTGCGCTACAGCAGATTGACATCGTGGGGTACCGGCTGGAAGTGACCGGGAAGGTGAGTAAACCGCTCAGCCTCACGTACGATGAGCTCCGCTGCATGCCACGAGCAGAGGCACGCCTAAAATTGGTCTGTCCGGGCTTCTTCGAGGACACGGCAACCTGGGCGGGTACACCGCTCACGTTTGTTCTCCAACTGGCGAAAGTCCAGAGAGATGCAACCGGAGTTCGTTTGATAGGCGCTGACCATTACTCCACCTCAATGTCGCTGGAAGCGGCCGGCTCCGGTGAAAACTTTCTCGCCTATGAATGGGAAGGCAAGGCACTGCCCAGACTCCATGGCTTCCCGTTGCGCGCCATATTCCCGGGATCAGAAGGCAACCAATGGGTCAAATGGCTGACCAAGATCGAAGTATATTGACGGTGTCATCCCATCGGCCGGACAGTCGGTTCTCGCAAGAGTTTGCCCTGCACCTCAAGAAGGTCGTGCACTTCGAGTCGTGGATACACCTCTGCCCATGAGGATAAGACAAGCGCCAGACGTCTGTGCTCACCTCATGTTCTTGCAATGATTCCACGCTGAGGTTGAACGGGTCCTGGAGTCCGTACCATTGAATCAAAAAATCTGATTGCACGTTGGCCCGGTTGTGGCATAATGGAGAGAACGGATAGCAAACCCCAACCGCAAGCTGTTGTAGCGAACAGAAAGGAAGAGGAGGACTCTCATGGAGACTATCGATCTGTTTTCTGAGCTTGTGATGAAGAGAAGAACGATACGAGGGTTCAAACAGGACAAGGATGTGCCCGATGCGTACATTACAAGGATACTCGATATTGCGCGTTGGGCCCCGTCCGGCGCTAACGGACAGCCGTGGGAGTTCATCGTGATCCGTGATGCGTCCACGCGCCAGAAGATCGTAGACCTCTTCCTGAGGCAGCGGGAGCTCAAGACGGAGGCGGAAAAGGCAATACGCGGAGAGGTGAAGATAGGTGGAGCCGGCTTCAGGGATGCGCCTGTCTTCATCCTGGTGCTTGGTGACCAGCGCGCCGATTTGGCGTACCCGGTGATGACCCGGGAGGAAAAATCGTTTCAGCATCTCATTACCGGGCTGGCAAGCGCAGGTCTCCTCATCCAGCTCGCAGCGGCAGCCCTCGGGCTTGGTTCCCAGTACGTGAGCGATGCGAGTTCCCCGTACATGGCCATCATGCTGAAGAAATACCTCGGTATACCGCAGCCCCTTAAGGTCTACGAATTAATCCCCATCGGTTATCCCAAGGGTCATGTTGCACCTCCCCCGAGAAGAGCGCTCGAAGAGATCGTCCATTATGAGCGGTACGACGAGAGCAGGGCACGCACAGAAGAAGATGTGCGGCGATTCCTCCTAGACGTGGCCCGTCTCGGAGCCTATGGTAAGGGTGCGAAGAAGGAAGGGCGGGAGTAATTCGGGAGCCCGTGTCACGCCCGACAAGCTAACCGTTGAGTTCATGATTTGCAGGTTCGCTACATCCTTGCTGACCGGCGGTTTCCGTGTCGTGCCATCACGAGCGTCATCTGTAGCGCCCCAGGGTTCACACGACCTGAGATGCCCCACCTCGTAATCGACTGGCGCGAATTGTCGAGCGCAAGCTTCAAGACGATGACGAAAAACTCGGGCGCCTATTTCTAATGGGCTTTCCATCGCGGCTCGCGCTTTTCGGCGAAGGCGGCTGGTCCTTCCGCCGCATCGGCACTACGGATGATGCCCTGCCAGATGTCGGCGTTTTTCTGCCACAATTCTTCGTCAGTCATGTCCAGGGCGACTCGCGCGAGTGCAAGGTTCGCACGGACCCCAAGGGGGGCGTTCACGCATATTCTCCGGGCAAGGTCCATGGCAGCTTGCATCAACCCTTCTCTCGGCACCACCGCGTTCACAAATCCGAGAAGATACGCGGCATGCGCGTCGATAGGTTCCCCGGTGAGGAGCATCTCCATGGCACGCACCTTCGGCATAGCCCTGGGAAGCCGGAACGCGCCTCCTGCGCCTGCGTAGAGGCCCCGCTTCACCTCAGGCTGGCCGAAGACGGCGGATTCTACTGCCACGACAAGGTCTGACGACAGGACGATTTCGCACCCACCGGCCAGCGCGGCGCCGTTCACGGCGGCAATGATCGGCTTCGTTCTCGGATAGGTCACAAAACCAGCAAAACCGCCCCTGCCCTCCAGGATCTTCGGGCCTTCACCATTCGTGAAGGCCCGAAGATCCATGCCGGCACAGAAAGCGCGCTCCCCAGATCCGGTGATGATACCTGTCCACACCTCCTCTTCTGATTCGAAACGATCCATAACAGCGCGCATCTCTTGCGTCATTTCCGCATCAAAGGCGTTTCGCTGTTGGGGACGATTGAACGTTATGACGGCGATATGATCCGTGACGTCATACAGGATGCGTTGGGTCTTTCCTTCCATAGGGCACCTCTTTGTCTAGTTTCAGGCCTTGCAACCTCTTTTGCTATTGTACCGGACGCGGCCGGAACCGGCAAGCGCAAAAATCTGTGCTCTGGATCTCTTCATGCTATGCGACGTTCACGGGTTCCCCTGTGTCATCGTAAGAGGCTAGCCGCCATCCTTTGCACCATGCACACGGTGATGTGCTCCAGGACATGGGCACATTGGCGTTCGCCATGTGAGAAATCTTGTCGCTTGCCAGTCGAACATTTTCGAGTTGCAATCGGGTGGTCCCGGTCTGGCAGCTCTGCACTTTGTAGCGAAAGCTACTGCTTTCTCACGGCATCTATGCTACAAGAAGGTATCGAGGATGTCCACGTGCCGGGCAGGGCCGTCGAGGCCTTGAAAGGACAGGGACGGAACCACGGTCCGGCGGGAAAGTGCCCGACCGTGTTATATTCTGTAGAGGAGAATATGAAGCAGAAAAAGTCCCTGTGCTCGTGCAATGACGTGTCGGTGTCGGGTGCCATGACCGAGCTCTGCATCGGGCACGTATGGCTCTTCGAGAGCCTGGAAACTTCAGAATTGGAGGCACTCGTCAGGGCGGCAGTGAGGAAGGTGTATGCGCCCGGCCAGGCTATTTTCGCCCAGGGCGATCCGGCCGACCGGATGTTCCTGCTCAAGGCAGGAAGGGTCAGGCTGAGCAAACTCCTTGAGGACGGCACCGAGTTCACGCTGGACATCAGAAAAGCGGGTGATTTCCTCGGTGAGAACATGCTCAGCGAAGAAGGCGCCTATCCCATGTCGGCCTGGTGCATGGAGGAGACCCTTACCTGCGGGTTTACCAGGGAGCGATTCGAGCACCTGGTGCTTAACCATCCCCGCATCGGCCTCCAGGTGATGAAGAACCTGAGTAAGCGCATCTCCTCGCTTTCGAGCCGGCTCGAGAGCATGTCCCTTACCCACCTCGGGGACCGTCTCTACCAGGTACTGCGCACCATGGCGCTGGAGCACGGCGTGAAGAGCAAAGACGGTTTTGTGATACAGTTCCCGCTGACGCATGAGGACCTTGCCTTTCTCGTGGGCGCCCACCGCGTCAGCGTCACCCGGGCGCTCAAGGAGCTGAAGAAGGCGGGAAGCATCGTGCAGCACAAGCGGCAGCTCCTCGTGAGGAGTGCCTGAAAAACGGGAGGGTTCTATGAGCAACGTGGTGCACACATCACGTATCAAAATCGTGAGGGAGAAGGGTCCCACGAGAAAGGCGTTCGTCGAGGGATTCGGCGAGCC
>Ga0209039_10000120_pt1 | contig 69224 bp, 51 predicted proteins | sample BogFormECP12_OM1_FD_188238 | JGI IMG/M metagenome (GOLD analysis project Ga0209039, IMG submission 188238) | Bog forest soil microbial communities from Calvert Island, British Columbia, Canada - ECP12_OM1 (SPAdes) (version 2) | ecosystem: Environmental > Aquatic > Freshwater > Wetlands > Bog ...
CGGTGCGAAGTTATACTGGGCGATCTACGTGGTGAATTATGCAAACGGGACGGCCATCTACGATGGACAGTCACCGCTGACGTATTCGCAAAGCACGGCCCAGATCGAGTTGACTGGCGGTTACGTGTTCTTGGGACTATTGTTCTTCGGAATAGTCTTTGCAGTCTCCTATCGGGTGCAGCAAGGCGTGCAGACGGTGAAGAAGGCAAAGAAGGTATCGGCGCCGGGCAAGAAGGCAGTCGCCGAGAAGGCGGCACCAGGTACTGGCAAGAAGACGCCCATTTCAAAGGATATCCCGACGAAAGAATGCCCGATCTGCAAGGCAAAGATCGGCGTTGATGTCGACGAATGTCCCTACTGCCACAAGAAATTCGACGACGTTTGAAAAACCAATTTCTTTTTTTTTGTTTACAATTCTATGTTTTTTCTTTCTTTTTTGTGATCCGACTTCAATTTGCTTTCAATCACGGTCTTTTTCTTTCATTTTCTGCTCGTTTGCGAGCACGAAAAAATCCGACCCGAAGTCAGCAAATGTATCAAGAAATTTGCCTTGCAGGAAACAATGGGAGGACGGGTGAGAAGCAAGGCGTGGTATTGTTGCAATAAAGGTGATCCTAAAAATTTTAAGAATATACCCAAGGAATTTTTTCGTTTTTAGGCATCTTTATCCAATATAAAGGTGAATCTTCCGAGATTCTTGCCTAATATTCCAATAATGACGAAATTAATAAATCCGTGACGAAAATTTTTGCTTGATTGCATCCAGGAGTAATAATCCTCGTGCTTAGTAAAATATATATATTGATGAAGCCGAGATAGGTATCATTCACCAAAATGTATGGCATGTGAGTGAACCATGGAGATTCGAAAAATGATTTCAACCAGGAGGACCGCGGTCATGATCTCGATAGCGATGGTAAGCTTGTTCATGTTCTCGGTGCTTGCTGGTACATCAGGCAATTTATTGATACAAGATCGGATCGTGAGCAGCCAAGCAGCCACTTTATCCAACAGTGGCGTGGATTATAAGATGGCTGATATTGGCTCCTTCAACCGATGGATTTCGCCAAGTATTTCCATCGATGGAAACGGGCTAGGCTACATCGCGTGGTCGGATCAAGTGAGTAAAAATCCATCTATCGGGGCCGGGAATTACACGTTGAATTTCCGCGCGTCGACCACGGACCTCACCGGGTATGGCAGCTGGAAGAACTGGAGTGCACAACACAGCTTGAAAAACGTGAGCATGACGACAGAAAAACCCTATTATTTTAGCAAAGGGTTTGTAGTCGGGGCGCCTAGCAATGGCAATGGTCATTATTATGTCTTGTTTTCGAACACGACCAGCAATACGTCCTCGATCGATCATGTTAAAGTGTGCCTCTGGGATGGCATCAGTTCGACAGTAACAACGATCTACACCATGGATGCAAATTGGTCATCCATCTTTACTGGCGGCGCATTGTTCGTCAGGGGAGCGTCTGCGAAAATCCTCTTTGATGCGAGCAACAACATGAACCTGGCATGGAATAGCGGTACGGCATTATACTACACTCGTTTTGCATATTCAGGCGGAACCTACAATCTTGCCAGTCCCACGATTGTAACGGTAAATCAAACTGCAAGCGGTGTCATGGGTGAATTTGCCATGACCTTAAACAGCACGGGAGGCATCAGCATCGTTTTCTCGGAAGGTAACTCGACAAATCAGCAAACCAAGGAACTCTATTGGACCTATCGCACTGGTGCGGGCACGTTCTCGACGCCTAAGGCTCTTCTTTTGAATGCCCGCGAGGACACGAGTCCCGATGCTATTTTCGACTCGAATGACAATCTCCTCGTCACATGGTCTCAATTTTATTCGTATCCACCCTCTGACATACCGTGTTACAAGATCATGTACACAAGCGTGAACTCAGGCACTTCCCTTCCCTTGAGTAACAGTTCGAGTGCCATCAAGGAGATTTCGAAGTATTCTGATCCCCTTACGGTGGCAAATCCATCCGTGAAGCCAACTTCGGTGGATCCATCGATCAAGTTATGGCAAGGTAAACTCGATTTCTTCTATTCAATTCGAACTCAATTTACTGGTATCGGCAGCCAAAATCCAGCAACGTGGGACTTTGTTATGCAATCATTTGCCGACCCCGCAAACTTGGCCAGTAACCATACGTTAACCGCGCTGAGTACTGACACGATCCAGTGCACAAATGCGTACCTCACCACCGCTACCCTCGATAACGACATCTTCGCTGCTTATTTAGCAAAAGGCAATCCCGCAAATCCGAACGATGATCCAATCCACCTGGTGAAGGTTAATCAAGTCGGACCAGTAGTGAATATTACCAACCCAGCTGGTTTGACCACAGGGGGACTTATCAAGGACAATGCTTTCTCGACGCCATTGACGGATCAATTCATGATCTCATTCACCGTTAACGAGCCTGATGTCAAGTTCCCGGCCGGGTTCAAGTGGGATACAACTTCGCAACCCATGTCGGATAGCCAACGGAATGCAAATATCACGGGCGGCTTGATCGGTTACGGCGATCACACCTTCACCATGACTGCGGTCGATGAAGTGGGTAATACATACACGGTAACACGTTACATCACGCTTACCGGCATTCCAATAATCACGATCATCACCATCGTGCTCGTCGTCGTAATTGCCGTCGCAGCCGTGGCCATCCTCCTCGTGTTTGCCAAATACAGGAAAACTATCTCGGAACGACAAGTTAAGTTAAAGCTTGGCGGGAAAGCGAAGGAAAAAGGCAAGGAAGGATGGGGCGAGGAAGAAAGCGAGGCAGAGGAAGAAGACAAAAGCGATCGCGAAGACATGGATTTGAAGCAAGATCTTAAGAAAGTCGACTTCTGAGACCAATTTTTTTATCTGTTTTATAACTTAATTTTTAAATTTTCGAGCAAGTTACTCGCATTGACTGTAAATTTCTCGTCCTGGCCAACCAGGGAAATGAATTCCTCGTTAAAGAGAAATGCAGGTTAAGATTCTAAAAAAAACCAACGTGAATTCATTGCTGCCATCCCGGTCGAACATGAGACAACGCATCAACGTTTGGCGTCGGGCTATCCGAAAGTTATATATATCATACAAAAAGAATTAGTGACAAGCGTCTATTGATGTTAGGAATAGAAGCTAGTGGTTCCAAAATTGCCGACGGTCGAAAAAAGGAATGTCAACACGATTCAGGATTTTTCCGCTTGAAACGTTTCATGGACGGTACTCGTCTCGATAACGTTTTTTATCTTGACTTGCGATGTAACACGTGAAGATCGGAGTATCTGGCGAAAATCCTTCTAGTTGAAGAACCCCTTTTTTTGTTCGTTGGCGAAGCAAATTGCCAAAGAACACTACAAAAACGTGGTAAAAACATGGTAAACTTCAACACGGTACAAAAAGTCATTTTACTCGGCATTATCGTTGGATCTGTGCCGGTCTTGGCCCTGAACATGATCATGCCTCGGCTCGCAATCGCCGACAGTACCAAATTAAGCCTTACCTTTACCGATTTAACCGTGGAAAATTTCACCAGCATAAACGGCCACTCAAACACGACAACCTTGGACTTGTGGCTTCAAGTTGGCCTCCCGGTTAAACAGAAAACAATGACCGCCTCGACACCAGATGCACCGACCGGGGTGACGGCAACATCGGGTAACTTGAACGTCACGTTGGCATGGACTGCGCCGGCAAGCAATGGTGGATCACCGATCACTGGGTACAAGGTCTACGTCGGCACGGCATCCGGTGCAGAAACATTGAACGCAACATTGGGGGTAGTAACGACTTGCATGGTCAAAAACCTGCAAAATGGCATAGCCTACTACTTCGTGGTCGCCGCGACGAATCTCGTTGGTGCTGGTGTTAATTCGAATGAAGTGATGTCGACACCTGGAAGCGTCGTCATAACCCAGGGCACTACTGGGGTTACGGTGACGAACAAAATAACATGGGACACGAGTTATTACAATATCAACGGCTACCCGAACACTAGCAATCTCGTTGACCCTACCTTGAACGTCTTCGTTCCCCAGATCAGCATGGTCGCTAAATATCACGGGGCGACGGTCGGGGAGGGTGGATCCGTCAAGGTCTACCAGCTGAATGCGACGCATCCCGTCGAATATGCACATTTGTATCTCAATTGCAGTCGTGATGATGATGGCGGGTTCATGTACATGTTCAACAACATGGCGGCAACTGGTGATCTCGATAATTTACTCTTGAGTTTGTTGGGATACGGTGCAAGTAACACCGATCCAGCAGCTGCTTTGTTAGGCGGACTTGATTTGACCATCACTGCTTTCGCAGGTAGTGCCCCGTTGACCTTGAAGCTGGGCTCGTCATTCTTTGGTGGATCGTTCCCGGTCATTCCCTCGTCCGAGGTGGTTAGCGGCGCGATCTCACCTGCTTCTGGCACGAACTATCCCTTCATCCATTACGATCACACCATGAATATCAATGACTGGGGTGGCACGATGAAACGGTTCACGTCCCAGCTTGGCTTTAGCGGTGGTGATATATTATCCGTGCTGGTGTCAGCGTTTGGATTTACAGGCACTATGACAACGGATGAAATTCTGGGAGTGGTCTTGAACGCGTTGGCGATGATATTCACGCATGACATGATTTTCACCAACATGTACAATTTCACGATGCAGACAGCAGAACCGTGGTGGGTCGAAGCAAATCATGATATCTGGACTGGTTTAGCACACAGCGCGACGGACATGTATGGGTTGCTTGCCACGGATCTCGCTGCCTTCAACGCGTCATTTGTGATTCCCGCCGGTCAATATACAAAAGCTGATCTTGACGGGAACATGACGGCAGCAATTGGCGGTGTAACATCCGTCTACAATTCGTGGTTGGCAAAGTTTGTCAATAATCAATCCTCGTGGTATTGGAGGCTCTTCAAGAATTCGACAGTACTAACCGTTAAGATACCTCAAACATTAATGAACACTTTAGGGGTCATAGGGAATCCTTCTGGCATAGCTTGCAATGTCCTCAATAAGAAAATGGGCATGATCACTGTAGCAGGTGTACCCAGCTTTACGAACCTCTTCGAGTTTTTCCATTACAATAATGAGACAATTGCTGACTTGTTCCACGCGCTTAATCGCTCTGTACCACAAGTGTTGACCACCTTGTTCTTCAGCAACGCGACGGAAACGAATCACATTGGGTCCTTAACGGCGAATTATGGGCTGGAACAAGTATCGGATCCCTCAAAGTGTGATAATTCGAAATTTGGTGGTGTTGTCGTGACCGGGCCTACGTCGATCAATCCAGCGTTAGGGAGCATTGACTCGCAATCTCTCTTGCTGGTCATAGTCATGGCCGCATTCATCATAGTTTTCGTGCTACTGACGATCCTGAAGGGAACGGTCAAGATCAACCGGCGCGAGTTCCTGGGTCGCGAGGACGTGCAACGGAACATTAACTCGTTCATCAAGCAAGTCGAGCAGCTCGGTGGCAAGGTATCGGTCCAGAACGCGGAATCTCTCGTTATACGGGCTTTCAGGTTGCAAGGCAAGATCGAGAAAAGCCCTGACGTGGAACGGCGTGCTAAGACCTACGTCGAAAACCAGAAATTGCTGGTCACGCTGCAGAGCCGCGCATCACGTGCATATGTAGCCCAGAAATTCAAGGATTGCATCGCAGCGATCGAGAAGATGATCGACATCGCGCGAAAGCTTGAGGACCAGACCCTAGTGGCCAATTACGAGGATAACCTGGCAAAAGTCGTCAAGCTCTTGCGCCGCAAGGGTATCTCGGTTAGCACTAAGGTGCGAGTCGAAGAAGGCGCCCAAGCAGGTTCTGACGTCGAAAAACTCAGCGTGTACAAGAAAGACTTGATCGATTTGCAGAACAAGGCGTCCAAGCTCTTTGCTGAACGGAACTGGCCTGAAGCCAAGAATTGCATCAAGGAGATGCTCGCCATCGCGAAGAAAATCCAGGACCCCGTGTTGATCCGCAATTATGAAGCAAACTTGCGCAAGATCATCAGCATGGAAAAAGGAGGTACCGAATAAACCTAGGTGAATGCTATGGAAAGCGAACCAAATTTCAGTAAAGGAACGGAGCAAGCCGTGACGACGCAAGCCACCGTGCCCCCATTCTTTGGGGCTACGATGATACGCGATGCACCGATCGGCGCGTTGATATCTATCCTCGTGGGAATTGCGCTCGTCATCGTCAAGGTGGCTGTATTTCCCACGCTCGATCTCAACAGCTGGATCATCTCCGTGTTCTCCTCGATCAACGCGGACGTTGGCAATTATATTGGCGCAGTGATATCCATTCCTACGTCTACGGTTCAGACACCCCTCGCGTTATTACAGTATATATATTCGGCATTCCTCGTGTTTCCATCGAACCTGGGTTGGTTTGTTGGTGCATTGATCGTGGCCATATTGCGCGTCCAGCGCGGTACAGAAGAGGGTAATCTCAAGCCTGGATGGGACACGTTCTGGTATGGGGCGGTTGCTATTGAAATCCCGTTCTTGATATTCGGCGTGATATTCCTGATTTCGAGCTTGAACCCGGCTGCTATCACTATGCAAGGGTTTACAGGAAGCGTGCTCTTGTTTTTCCTGCTCTTCTTCCTGATGCCCATGTTCTGGATGGCAATGCTGATGAGCTTGCTCGGAAGCTTGATCGGATCCGTCATCATGAAGAAAAAGATTTGATCAAGAGCAATTTATCAGCAGGGTAATTCAACTTTTTTTATTTATTTGCTTCTAATTTTTTCTTTCTCTTGATCAGAGGAACATGCTGGTTTCAAGAGGATGTCATGTATACTTTAATTGTAATGTGCTGAAACAAACCTTTCACCTTCATCTTAGATAGGTTGCTTTCATGTCAATGACAGCACAATACTTTTGAGGCGGTTTAACATTCCATGAATATGGTAACCATCAAGAATATATATCTGCGGATTCGTGTTGTTTCATGATTCTATACCTACGAACACGTGATGTATCGGATGCAACACTCATCATCTTGTAAGATAATATCCAGGCTTTCCTTAATTCTCGCGATATCAATCACCTTGCTCGGCATCTTGAGCACGTCTATAAGAGTAACAGGCGATGATTATCCAAATGATAAAACGCAATTCTACCCTTTTTGGAATACGAAAGTAACGGGAGTTTCTTGGTCGAATTTTTCCCAAACTTTCATCTCGTGCTCGTGGGTAGATCTCAATTTAAACCTGGAATTCGGCCTCATCCGAAAGAGCACCCTCACAACGGATAAAAATTTTGCTTTTGTACATGAAACCGCGATTCCCGTTCCGTCTGGTTACACCATTGATAATGCCGTCTTTGCAAATCCATCTGCAATTTATCTCGATAATGGAACGATCATTCTTGTCTTGATCATGCACCAGAACGGGTATGCCTCCCAGTATAACGGTGTTTTCGCGATGAATTCGACTAACAACGGGAGCAGTTGGAACGCCCCAATGTACTTGAATGTTCCATATACTTATACCGTGCAATACTCACGCTTAATTGCATTAAATAGCAGCACATTTGCCGTTTTCTGGGAAGAAAATAATTCATTGAATTATCGAATCTCCTCGAACTTGGGATATACATGGAATCCAATCAAAAAATTAATCGCTGATACTTCCCCGTTTAATTTCTGTTACCGTAATGATGGTTCGATAACCCTCATCACGTATTTATCGTCGGTGTATCCCTTCGCATTGGAATTGCCAAAAAACCCGGCCAATTGGAGTCAAGTCGCGCCGTATCAATTAAATTACGAAATTGGTACCGGGTCTGATACTTATGCAACGTGGACTGGCATCTTGACCTTCCAGTCTAACCGTTATTTGTACAATACAGGAACGAGTAATATCATTTACTACGATAGAGTAATGAATAAATCATCAAACATCTATAACATGCAATTTAACAGTACTGGCGCGTGGATCGTTGCAATGTTCAAGGTAGATTCCAACCATTTCATCGTTTTCTTCAATGATAATGGAAACCAGCAGTGTTATATTCTATTCGCGAGCCCCTTCGATCCCTTTGCACAAGGATTTCCACCCCAGCTAACATTCGCAATCGTCATCGTTGCAATCATTGGCTCGCAAGTAATCTTGTTATGGTATAGCAAACAACGAAAAAAGAGACAAGCGGCGCAAGGCCAACCTGCTACATCCAGCCAATCCGAGGAAATTCCTTTCGGCACGGAAATATCCACGGAAAATGCTCCCAACGTGGAAGAATCAACGGAAGATGCTTCCAAAACGGAAGAACCATCGGAAAGTACTGCGAACGAGGAAGAATCCGAGTAAAGTTGATGAAATGGATCCAGTGTTCTCATCGATCAACGAGTTCTAAACCAAATTTTTACAATTAATAAAAAACATGAATTCAAGATTCAACTCATTTTGATCAAGAGTGGTAATTGAAAATGCGTTCTAGCGGCAGTCTCGTTCGACGCGTGTCAGAACTAATTTCATCGATACTGATTGAAGATCAAGCATTTCTATTTACCTCTCCCTATTTTATTCGAGGAATTCATTTATGACATCAGACAAGAGAATTTTGCTCGTGAATCCTTCTCGAACATTAGGGATTTATGAAAGTACAAAAATTCTCGTGCCTACCTCCCCTAATTTAACTTTAGCAACGCTGGCAGCTCCGTTACTCTCAAGAAAGCAAAACGTTCAAATAATTGACCTCTCTATAGAAAAAAACGTTATCGAGGCCCTCAAGAGAAAACTACGGGAGTTCACGCCAACGCACGTCGGAATCACGATTGCTACGACAACATTCAAGGAAATGCTCATTTTAGGAAAAATCATCAAAAGAATTGACCCGGAAATCACGTTGCTTGGTGGTGGGCCTCATGCGTCTGTATTACCGGAGCAAACAATGAAAGAATCCTTGCTCGATGTTGTGGTGGTTGGCGAAGGCGATTATACATTGCTTGATATCATGGAAGGAAAACCACTGGAAGAGATACAAGGAATTTTTTATAAACAATCGGGAAATATCTTTCAAACTTCACCCCGGCCTTTGATCGAGAATCTTGATGCTCTTCCCTTCCCGGCGTGGGATTTGTATGACCTTACTCGTTATAAATCAACTCGTTCGATCACCAGAAAATGGCCGGTTGGCTTCATCGAAACAAGTAGGGGTTGTCCATATGGATGCATTTTCTGCAGTAAAAACATTTTTGGCAGGAAATTCCGAGCAAAATCACCCAAGCGTGTTGTTGATGAAATGGAGCATCTTCTCTTGGTTGGCTTCAAGGAAATACATCCCCAAGATGATTGTTTTTCTATGGATCTCGATCGAGCAAAGCAAATATGCGAATTGATCATCAAGCGAAAGCTGGAATTTCCATGGATCTTTGGAAGTGGCATCAGGGCAGATAAAGTGGACGAGGAATTTTTGCGCAAGGCGAAACAAGCCGGATGTTATCGGGTGCATTTCGGCGTCGAGTCGGCATCCCCGCAACTCTTGAAAAACATCAAAAAAGGAGAAACAATCAATCAAATCGTCAAAGCTGTGCAAATATCGAAAAAAATCGGGCTAGAAACCGCCACGTATTTCATCTTTGGCTTGCCTGGCGAGAGTGAGAAAACCATGAAGCGGGACATCGACCTCGCGATTCAGCTCGGCACCGATTTGAGCCGCGTGGCCATGCTGGTGCCGTATCCCGGAACCCCGATTTACGAGGAATGGGAAAGGAAGGGAATCATCAAGAGCAAGGATTGGAACTTGTATGGATTTCATGCCGATATGTCAATGGTATATTCACACCCAGATGTCGATATGGGAGTGGCTAAAAAATATTATGACTTGTTCTATCGGCGGTTTTACTTGAGGCCATCATATATACTTAAAAGAGGGATCCGGGGTTTAATACACGGGTTCTTTTTTGAAGATGCCAAATATTTCGTGCGAAAATATCTCGTTGATGTTGTAGAAAAATTCTCACATGGAAAGCAGACTTGAAAAATAAAGGGATTAATTGCATTCAGAGTAAAACCTTCAACCAAACCAAAGATTTTTAAACGCCTCGGTCAATCATGCGCGAGGAAGTTATTCATGATATCTGACAAGAGAATCTTGCTCATAAATCCGTCTCGAACTTTAGGAATTTATGAAAAAACGAAAGTTCTCGTGCCCACTGCACCAAATCTGACCTTGGCAACACTCGCAGCCCCGTTGCTCTTGATGAAGCATGATGTACAGATACTTGATCTCTCCCTTGAGAACGACGTTGTAAAGACGTTGAAAAAAAAATTGAACGAATTTTCACCAACCTATGTTGGAATCACGATTGCTACCCCGACATACAAGGAAATGGAAGTTCTAGGCAAGATCATCAAAAAACATGACCCGAAAATCAAGCTGGTTGGCGGTGGTCCTCATGCTTCTGCATTGCCAGAACAGACATTGAAAGGCTCTTTGCTTGATATAGTGGTCGTGGGGGAAGGGGATTACACGTTTCCGGAAATTATCGATGATGTGCCGATGGAAGATATCCAGGGAATTTTTTATAAAGACCAAGGGGAAATCATTCAAAATCCGCCCAGGCCATTGATAGAAAATCTCGACACGCTACCGTTCCCGGCATGGGAACTGTACGACCTTACACGTTACAAGACCACGAGATCGATAACGAGAAAATGGCCGGTAGGCTTCATCGAGACAAGTAGGGGTTGTCCATACGGCTGTATCTTCTGCACGAAAGCCATTTTTGGCAGGAAATTCAGGGCAAAATCACCCGAGCGGGTCGTGGCTGAAATGGAGCATCTCCTCAAGATTGGATTCAAGGAAATTCATCCACAAGATGATTGCTTGTCCATGGATCTTGATCGAGCAAAGAAGATTTGCGAGCTGATCATCAAGCGAAAGCTCCAATTTCCCTGGATATTCGGAAATGGCATAAGGGCCGATAAAGTAGACGAAGATTTCTTGCGCAAAGCGAAGCTAGCAGGATGCTACCGCGTTCATTTTGGCGTCGAGTCGGGCTCTAAACGTCTTCTACATAATATCAAGAAGGGAGAAACCCTTGAGCAGATTGTCGAGGCAGTGCGAATATCAAAAAAAATCGGGCTCGAAACCGCTACGTATTTCATGTTCGGCTTGCCTGGCGAAAGCGAGGAGACCATGAAGAAGGATATCGGCCTTGCGATTCAACTCGGCACCGATTTGAGCCGCGTGGCTATGCTGGTGCCGTATCCAGGCTCTCCGATATACGAGGAATGGGAAAGGAAAGGATACATCAAGAGCAAGGATTGGAGCTTGTATGGATTTCATGCTGACATGTCCATGGTGTACTCGCATCCCGATGTTAACATGCAATTGATGAAAAAATATTATGACCTGTTCTATCGGCGGTTTTACTTGAGGCCATCATATATTGTTAGAAGAGCAATCCGAGGGTTCGTGCATGGGTTCTTTTTTGAAGATGCAAAATATTTCGTGCAAAAGTATCTTATCGATTTTGGTGTTGAAAAATTCTCACGCCGCAAGAAAGTAGAATCAGTCATTAATTCCTAAAAAGTTTGGATATACTGGGCATTTACAGCAATTTTATTTTGAACATCGTTCAGAAAATTCCTAATCTCTGCCTGTTAAAAAGGCAAAAATTGGACTTGTTCCCCATGAATAAGTCGAGATCCTGGTTCACGCGTTGAAACGTGCGCAACATTGTCTTGATTTGACGGTTTTTTGGAAAATATAATTAACAAGTCCAACCAGATTAATCCCGAAAAGAACATTATCGCAAAATAAGGAAATACCAACCACAAAAATCCGGAAAGATAAGGGAGTCCAAGCATGACTTTTAGATATCGGTTGCTATCGTTATAAATTGGATTGCTAGTCGAGATCCACACCAGGTACAAGCCCAACGAGAATATCAATTGCTCTGGTGTTCCTTGAATCAAGTTGGTGGCTAACAAGGCGAGGATCATCATTTGGTCGAATAAGTTCAGCGATTTCTTGCACGTCATAAAAGCATAGGCTGTCAAGGGTAAGAGGCTGCAATAAACGATGATGTATGATGTGGTTAGATCCAGGTTGAACGGAGGAACATATAGGAATTGGATCAGGTTATATGGCTCGCTATATATCGCTTGCGAGCCTAATCGTAACAAAATGTTATGGGTGAAATCGTGGACCAAGATAGGATAAAGCATGAATATGAGGATGTTTGGAATCTGCGAAAGTGCAAAAAAGGCGGCGTTTTTCACGAACCGTTTCAATGGTCCGGATAAAATAAGAACGAGGATAAAAATGCCGACATTTGGCTTGAACCACCAGCCAATTCCCCAGAAAAAATAGGTATAATGTTGTTTGTCGTTCAAGTAATAGATAATTCCTAGTAACAAGAAAAATCCTACAAGCGCGTTGTCTTGCCCCACAAAGTAATCGAAATAAAAAAGGCTCGTCCCCATGTATAAACTCATCAATATGTAGGGATTGCTGAGAACCGAGTTTCCCAGCATCGAATGCAATTTGTCGGAGCGGATGATCTTGTAAATCAGGAAGCAATCGGCGACATTCCATAAAACATTGCTGAAATCATAGGCAAACAAGGATTGAAGGGCGGTTAATCCAAGTGTTTGGACTGGGATATACCAAAGTGAAATATAAAGAAGGTATGCAGGTAGATTGAGAAGGTTCTCCACGATATTACCGGTATTGGCGTAAAGAAACGCGGGATTAGTCAATAAAATTCTGGCTTGGTCTAAAAAAAAATTCCAATCATAATCAAGCGCCCACAACGTGATCACCTTGTTGCCAACCAAGACAACCATTCCAAGCAACCAGTAACATAAAAAATGAAGTATTACCACTGTTACGAATAATTTCTTGGTGAAACCCCTCGAATTTAAAAGAGATTTAACTTTTTCGAGAGCCATATGATTCCCGATCGACCAATTCAAAACTTGTGATTCGTGATATTTGTGCAAGCAATACCCTGATCATGTTTGGTTTCTTGCAGTTTAACTCGCTTCGAGCGTTAACACTTAATTACTTGCATTTTTGAATTTATCATTTTTTCCACGGTTAAAAGATGTACATTCATCAAAAAATGAAATGGTACAGCGAAGGGAATTCAATTTCACCTTTTTAAACCACTTAATCATTCTATATATCCAAGGATGATTATTTATTTGATACCGAAGAACATCATCACGTCGTTGGCAAAGCCATGAAAGACCCGATAAAGCTCCTCCTTGTAAATCCCTCCCAAATCGAAGTCTATGGAAAAATCACGGCACCGAGCTATTTACCTTTGGGCCTTGCATATTTGGGCGCATTTACACGAAATCTCGGTCATGAAGTTAAAATTTTCGATATTGATGCAGAGAAAAAGAAAGAGTTTGCTAAAATTGTTAAAGAATTCTCTCCAGATTTCATTGGTTTCACGGCAACGACGCCAACATTCAACAATGCAATATCCCTCATTAATAAAGCCCGGGAGATTTCCCATGCAAAAATAATCCTTGGCGGGATACATGCGACTATAATGCCCGAGGAATGCGAGAAACACGCGGATCATGTCGTTATCGGCGAGGGAGAATTGGCGTTGCAACAAATATTGGAGGGTAAAGCCGGTAAATTCGTGAAGATGCCCTTCATCGAAAATTTGGATGAATTACCCTTCCCGATAAGGGACTTTTCCGGGAAATACACGTATCCCGATGCCTTGTTCAAGGAATGCTTTCCCATAATTACGAGCAGGGGATGTATCGGTCAATGCACGTTTTGTTGCACGAAACAGATGTATGGAACAAAATTTCGATATCGCAGTGCAAAAAACATCGTGGACGAGATAGAATACTTGATCAAGACCTACAAGGCCAGAGAAATTCACATCTGGGATGATTGTTTCACGTTAATTAAAAACCGTGTTTTTGAAATCCGCGACGAGATCAAGAATCGTAATATTCAACTCTTGTTTGCATTTCCCAACGGAGTGCGCGTCGACTATTTCGACGAGGAGATCGCGAGCGCATTAAAAGATATGGGCACGTACTCCGTGGCGTTCGGCATCGATAGTGGCAATCAAAAATTATTGGATTTTGCCAAGAAAAATGTTACCCTCGAGCAGAGCAGGCAGGCGGTTAGAATCGCGAAGAAATTTGGATTTGAAACCTGGGGTTTTTTCATGATGGGATTACCTTTCGAAACAAAGGCAACCATCAAAAATACGGTCAAGTTTGCAAAAGAATTGGAATTGGACATTGCAAAATTTCACATATTAAAACCTTTCCCAAAAAGCGAGGTTTACGAGTGGTTAAATTCCCGCGGTCTTATATTCGACAGAAATTACGCGCATTATGGGCTTCACACGAAACCCGTGCATGAATTACCGGATCTAACTCCAAAGGAATTGATTTACTTGAACAAAAAAGCCTACCGTGAGTTTTACATGCGGCCAAAGGAGATTTTAAAGCAAGTATTCCGGCTAAGATCATGGAATAGAATCAAGGTGAATGTAAAGGCAGGCTTCTCGATCATCAAGAAGAGTTTTGCATGATGGGGCTGGCTTACCTCATTCGTCGTGAATGTCCAAGTTTAGTCGTTCACTTAAGGATTAGTTATAGGCTGTTTTATCAAGTTTCGAGCGTTCCTATTTTGTTGAGTGGAAGTTTTGTAGGAAAAATAAATGCCAGGTTCAACCAGATCAGCGCCGAAAAGTAAATTAATGGGTTATAAGGAAAGATCAACCACAATAATCCACCAATGAACGGAATTCCGAGCATGAGCTTGAGATATCGAATGCTGTCATGCAAGTCTTTATTTTTTATCGCGATCCACACCAGGTACACGCCCAGCATGATTATCACGTGATTGGGTTCCCCCTGCACAATGTTGAGGAATAACAAGGAGAGAACCATCATCTTGTCAAAAAATGTCATCGCTTTCTTGCATTCGGCGAAAACATACGCGGTCAAGGGCAAGAGACTGCAGAAAATGATGATATAAGATGTTGAAATAGCAACATTGTAATACTGGTACAAGAATTGCACCATGTTAACCGGTATACTTAGAATATATGGTGAACCGAGCCGGAATACAACATTATAGAAAAAATCGGTTAACAACGACGGATAAACAACGAACAAGATGGCGTTGGGAACTTGCGAAAGAGCAAGAAATGCGGCGTTTTTCACGAACCGCTTTAGTGGACCGTGAAGAATCAGCACGACGATGAATATCACGAGGATCGTCTTGAACCACAAGCCAATTCCCCAGAAAAAATAGGTGAAATGTTCCTTGTCGTTCACGTAACAAAAAATTCCCAGCAACAAGAAAAATCCAAGAACCGCATTGTCTTGCCCGACAAAGTAATCGATATAAAATACACTCGTCCCCATGTACAAGCTCATCAAGATAAACGGATTGCGAAGAACGGTGTTTCCCAGCATTGCTTGCACCTTGTTCGTGTTCATGATCTTGTAGATCAAGAAGCAGTTCACGAGATTCCATACAACCATGCTGAAATTATAGACGATCATGGATTGATAGATCGCGGACGAACCAAACGAGATAGGGCCAAGCGAACTGCAAGCAAGGTACCACGGCACGTCGTAGAGCATGAATGCCGGCAAATATTGCAAATTTGACACGTACTGGGCGTTGTATGAGTAAAGAGTTAATGGTTTTGTCAAAAATGTTTGAGCATAGGAAAAATCCCAAGATAAATCTTCAGCAAACTGGACGGCATACTGGGTTGGTAACACCGCCCTGTTGATGACCACCACGAGAATGCCAAGCAACCAGTATAACAACAAATGAAGGAATGCTACCGCTATGAATAGCGGAATGGAAAAACGCCTCGACATTAAGAGAGATTTAATTTTTAAAATCGCCATGAGATTCCCAGTTGCCTATGTGACGGATGACATCCACAAGCATTGTTTACGAGATTGTCTTGGCTTCAGTTGGTGTTAAATTTGCATATTCCATTTTGGGAAAATATTTGGAAAATCGTTCCGGGACGACCAAAATTGCCAAGATCAAGAGAAAGAGCCCCAGATTTAAGAATCGCCAAATAACAGGTAATAGAGACGGCAATACTGCGGGATCTAACATGATCGGTATAGAAATGCCGGTATATATACAGTAAAAATTCAAGGATTGCTCTGCAAAAATGGCCGCGATTTCTAATGCCGCCAAGACTTGAACTTTTTTTGGCGAATCAAGCATGGTGATGCATATCATTGGCATCACCCATTGAAGATACTCGCTATTCACGGATGGGTAGAAAAACAAGGTGATGGCAGTCACGCGCATGAAAAAATCTGGCGTTAATTCTCCTTTCCACTTGTACACGAAATAAATGAAAGAAACGAACAACAAGATGTACGGTATCAAGTTGGTTCCTGGTAGTCCTATGTATACAAGAAAGAACCAGACGTTCATTATGTAAAGAGGATATGCTCCTTGTATTTGGAAACCAAATTGGAGTAACATCTGGAAAAATCTAAATCCTTCGAAAATAGCCGCGATTCCTAAAATTACCGAGCCCGTTAGGAAGCAAACAAGAGCATATCGGATGAATTCGGTATACCGTCGCTTTTTAAGGTGGTGGATCAAGACTCCGAAGATCCAGAGAATAGTGTATAATTTGGCAAGGGCACAAAATGTCCATATCAAGGCCGACATATTGGGCCTTCCGGTAAGATAATAATATATTCCAAGCAATGTCAAGAACACGATAAGCGCGTCATATTTGCCAAAAAAATCGACAGCGGTCAAGAATGGCGGCGCAAAAAACGCATAAATGATCCCTTTTGTCCGTAACTTCTCCGTTATATGCAATTTCGGGAGTTTTGCAATAATATAGATTAGATAATAGGTGCCGGCTTCAAAGAATAACATGTAAAATCTATACAACACTTCCGATTCGGCGGGATTGAGCGTTGTTAAAAACATGTAAATAAATGCCACGCCTGGCGGGTAATAACCATTGACCATTTGATCACCCACCAGTACCTGACATACCTTGCCGTGCAAGAAGCATTGTACATATTGATAGCCATACTGAAAATCATATTGCCCCGCGAAAAAGATAGGTATCGGGTATTGAAAGTAGGTATCAGCAAATTCGCAAAATAATGTAATGCACATTTTTAAAATTAAGACATACAAAATCAATCTTGGAATGTTAACCTCTTTTTCAGCTTGAGTCTTTCCAATAAATGGAATCATGAGGAAAAGTCCTAACACGACCACGCACAAGTAAAAATAAAAATCTATGATAAAGAAATTCGTTCCAAATCGTTCAGCGTTCGTAACATCAAGAGGAAACACTCCGACGATGATGAAAATTAAGGTAAGATTAATTATACCAAAAAAAAGAATCTTTTCGTATTTAGATAAGGACGGTTCTAGCATTTATCTCTCCACGGGAATCATGTCATTGATAAATTTCAAGATATATAATAGTTGAGGCCGGGTTTCCAATGCCTAATTCATCCAAATCTGAATCATTAGTATCATGCATCTATCGGGGCATTCACGGCTCTTAGTACATTCACGAAATTTTGTGGTTTGAAATCAAATAATGTATGCAACAAGTGCTTGTAAAAATATCGATATAGCTGATGCTGGTTCTGCTGGATCAAGGTTTTTCCTCTAAACATTGCACGATACACGGTTTTCGGGCTTATCGTGAACATGAGGATGTAGGTCAAAAGGTCTCGGTTCAATATTCTTGTTTTTTGTGGAAGATCCTTCCCTCTCGAAAAATGGTGTAGAGAAAAATTACCGTAATTCTTTCTATCATCCTGATTTTCACCATCATGGACGTTTTCAAATGTTCCCTTGAAATATGGCACGAAGGGTTGGATGATAGCCAATTCTGCCAGCTCTTTCGAGGCTTGGATGGTCCGTCGCCAGTCTACACGAGTTTCATTCGGAAGACCGACCAGGAAATAGCTTACTGACATGATGTTGGCATCCGCAAGAACTTTTTTCGCCTTATAAAAATCCGCGACCTTGGTTTTCTTATTGCATTCATCATTGATGCCCTGATTTAGGGTCTCGAAACCGACCATCGCGACCTGGCATCCATTTCTTCCCGCACGTATGAACAAGGCAGGATTATTGATGATGGTGTCAACTCGCACTTGAATTGCCCAAGCGATGTGCAAACCTTCTCGTTCAAGGGCATCCATAAACTCATTAGCGTGCTTATTATTGATTCCCCATGATTCATCGATGAAAAGAAACCGGTCAATGTTCATGCGCAAGCATTGCTTGATCTCCTCCATCAATCGGGGCACGGACTTAAATCGCTGGGCTTGCTTCCACATCATCCGCGTGGAGCAAAATTCGCAACTGAACGGGCATCCCCGTGCAGATTCAATGGTTGACATGTACCCTTTACCCGTGATTGGATAAAACAGGGTAGATTGGTCGAGCTTGGACCTATCAGGGAACGGATGCTCGTCCAGCGTGTCAGAAAAAGGTTGATCGGGAGCAGCGTTATATCTTCTTTCAGGAAAAAAAAGCGGTATCTTGAAAATCTCCCTCCATTTCGAAGGTATCGAATTACAATAATCGTTTACGGAATTCTTCGAGATTTCTTCCTCTCCGTTTATTCTTGAAAGCCATTCAATTGAATAGGTCGTCCCGAGCAAATCCACCTCGACAATCTTTTCACCACGCTCTATCGCTTGTAACTTTTGGATCACTCGTGGGTAGGAAATTTCGGCCTCGTGACGAATCACGACGTCGGCACCTATCATGATCCACCGCTTGTGAAAAAACGTGGCGTGATAGCCGCCCATCATCACGGTTGCTAGCGGTGCGTAGCTCTTGGCAAGTTTCAAGGTATAAAAGGCATTTCTCGCGTTTGCCGTCGAGTGGGCGCTTATCCCGATGATATTGTTTGGTGAATTGTATTCCATGAAGATTTTTGCAAGTTCTTCATTAGAACACGGGTCATTCATGCCATCGATGATCGTCGTATCATCCGGGAAAAATGCCGCCAATTCTTGAAGGCTCAAGGCTCTTATCCGGAAGTACATCGTCGTGAAAAATTCGGGCCATTTGGCAAAGAATTTAATCGGTTCTATCAATAAAATCTTCATCAATTCCGTTACGTGTTCAAAATGTATAAAAATTTACCATGTTCGGCACACCCGAAGGGACGGTTGCCAGCCATTTTCTAAAGGCAAGATTAAAAGGAAAACAAACAATCCCCTGAAAGCTTGTAGCACGCATGCAAGTCTTCATTAATGAAAAATCTCTAAGGCTTTTCTAATTAACTAGTCTCGTGATATACTGCGATATTATATCCTGCTATGACGTGAACAAATCGCTCGACTTGCAATTTCATCTGCGAAAGATGTGAGAATCGAATGAGATTGAAGATGAAATTGATCAAACGACTTGGTGGAATGAAATTGATATTTTGTGCTTTTTTATGCATTTTTTTAATTAATTCCGGGGGCAACTCATTGATTTTCAAATCCGATGCCTCCAAATAACATTTCATTTCATCCCAATCATAATCCATCATGTCTTTTGACCCTGTCCAATCTAAAAAGATCTTTGACCCGGGTAACGGCTTCAATATAAAGAAAGTACGGTAGTCCAAAGGTACTGAATTCGCGAATTGCATTGTTTTGCGAATCGTTTCCATCGTCTCTCCAGGGAAACCGATCATGAAAAAACTGTTCAGTTTAATGCCAAGATTATGGGCAATAATGATGTTCCGGACGATCTTCGCGAGGTCGATTTTTTTTCCAACGTCTCGCAAGATCAAGCGTGAACCGGATTCAATTGCATAGGTCAATGCATAAAATCCAGCTGCTTTCATCCAACGTAAAACGGTTTTATCTAGCGTGTCAACTTTCACGCCGTTCGGTGCGTTGAACGCCATCACGTTAAGCCCACGCTTGATGATTTCCTTGCAAATGCTGATGATATGATCGCGCTTTAGCGTGATGTTGTCGTCCCAAAAATGAATTTCCCGGATGCCAAAATTTTTGTGGAGATATTGAATTTCATCAACAACCTTTTCCGGAGATCGAAACCGGATTCTTTGTTTCCAGAACTTGCATGACGCGCAATAATGACAAGAATAGGGACAACCACGCGAGGAAATGATGGGTGCTACCCTATCGTATTTCGAAATGCCGCCGTGGGGATTTTTCGGGTATTTATTGGGATTTATCTTATACCAAGCGGGCATGGGAAGAGAATCAAGATCGGCGATAAGATCGCGATTTACCGTGAATTTTATTTCATCCCCATCCTTGTATGCAATACCCTTTATCATGGAGAAATCAGTTTCACCATTTTCTATTGCCCTTGTAAGTTCAAGGAGGGTCATCTCGCCTTCGCCGATAACGACGAAATTCGCATTGCATTCCCGTATCACGCATTCCGGCAAGAAACTGGGGTGAACACCACCCATGACGAGTATTAGATCGGGCAGGTGATTCCTTAACTCGAGGGCGAGTTTTTTTGCACCCATGTAATATGCCGTGAGAGACGAGATGCCAACGAAAATCGGTTTTTTTTTCGTGATAAATTCGACTACCGTGGAAAAATATACTCGTTTAATGGACAAATCGAGCACGTGGACCTCGTAACCGTGTTGCTCGAGATACGAAGCGAGGTAACCTATCCCGATTGGTGGATTTTGTTGCTTGTACATGAATTGCAAAGATTCACCGAAATCCGGGCGGATTAGCACTACAGTTCGTCGATTTATCATGCTTAATCTTCTCAATTTCAAAGGATAATATAAAACTAGTAGTTAAGTGCACATTTGGAAATGATCATTTCCCATAGAATGTTCTGCCAAATGTTATCATTTTTAAAGGACCACTCTCATTATTCTCGAAGACAATCAAGGCCAGATTACACTTATCATTCAAATTTTCGGATAGGCTATGATGGAAAAAAAAAGAATCATCTTGATCTTTCCAAACATAGCTTTAGGAACAGCAACGATAACAAGAGCAATGCACAAGTTCTTTCCTCCTTCCCATTTCATGCATCTCGGGATCGCGTACCTGGCGTCTGCATTAGAAAGGGAAGGTCATGATGTTAAAATCATAGATGCAACCGTCGAACGCTTGAGTCATAAAATGCTCGAGCCGCAAGTAATGAAATTTGCTCCTGATATTATTGGCGTGACCGCAAATGTCGCGAATGCATCCGTTGCCATTGAAACTTGTATTTATTGCAAACAGGCTTGTCCCAGCGCGATGATTCTCCTCGGTGGGCCGTGGGCCACGATCAATTGGAAATATGTTGTCAAGAACGGGTATGCAGACGTGGTCGTCATTGGGGAAGGCGAGGAAACGATCGTCGAGTTATCGAGAATGTTACCCGATAACGAAAGAGAAATGCTTGCAACGATCAAAGGCATTGCATTCAAGTCGAACGATGGAATCGTGATAAAGACCGCGTCCAGGTCTTTCATTGAAAACCTCGATGCACTGCCTTTCCCGGCATGGCATCTTTTTCCCGATCCTCGAAAATACAATTTCCCGTTCAAGGCTAGCATCGCCTACCCTATCATCACGTCGCGGGGTTGTCCCTTCAATTGCAATTTTTGCACGAAATACGTTCATGGATATCGAATTCGTGCTCGTTCCGTTGAATCTGTCATTGCAGAATTTCGGCATTTGAAGGACACGCTTCATGCTAACGAAATTTACATCGTCGATGATAATTTTACAATGGATGTGGATCGATCCTCCCGTATTTTGGATCGGATGATTGAAGAAAAATTCAATTTTACTATTACGCTCTCGAATGGTGTCAGGGCCGATACCTTGACACCCGACTTGCTTCAGAAAATGAAGCGTGCTGGAATTGTCGAATTTTCCATAGGTGTCGAAGCGGGAAATCAAGAGGTTCTGAATAAAATTGGTAAATCGTTGTCCTTGAAGAAAGTCAGGGAGATAGCACCCAAGATCCACGAGTTAGGGTTCATTCTCAAGTGCTTTTTCATTTTAGGCCATCCCTTCGATACGCCAGGAACCATGATGGAAACGATAAAGCTTGCTATTGAACTCGATCCTGATATCTCTCAATTTTCAAAAGCAACGCCTTGGCCTGGAACCAGATTGTATGATCTAGTGAAGAAAAATGGAGAATTTACGAAAAAGATGAATGTAATTAGTTCCGTGAATCTATACGCGTCGCAATTTAAGATCTGGGCTATAACTCCTCGCCTCGTCAACAAATATTTCATACTTGCATATATTTTGTTTTACGTGCGATTATCAGAGATTATCTCGTTCATTCGAAAACTAAAAACGATTGCGCAACTAAAATGGTATCTTACAAATGTTGTCCTCTTCTTGCTTAGGTTTCTCGGGCATTGAGTCGTGGTCATGTAGTGCTATGTCAAAAATTTAAATTACGGTAGAACTCGTTTAATGCATGAATCGTCATGGAAGAGATAAATTCAGCTGAAACGCCCGGGAATTTATCGGATGCAAATACCACGTTGATGGGATCATTCAAGGATTTCTTGAAAAAAAATTCAAGATTCTACCTGATCTATGGAAACGTGCTTTTTTTCATGGTGATCATCTACATCTTCGTTGTGCCTGTTTTTATCTCGAATTTTTATTCTTATTATTTTACCACGATATCCCAAATTGGATATTCGATTTTTTTTGCATCCATGATCTTGATATACCCGTATTTTGGTATGTACAAGAAGGAAATTCACGATCCTAAGAAATTCATCCTTTTCATGTTCATTGCTTTGACGGTTGTAACGATTCTTCTTGATCGGCTTAATATTTTCATGGGCAGGGAAAATTTCAACTTTATTTGGCATTACGGGCAAGATTATTTGAATGGTGTAAGAAGTAGTGCGTTCACGAGTGAGTACTACCCTTTTGGAAGCAGCTTGTATTTCATATTCATTTACATTACTAATCCCGGCGAGAACCCCTTGATTTATCGTCTCATGACCAATTGCTGGGGGATGGGCATTTATTACATGGTGTACAAGATTTCGACGATCAAGGAACTCGGGATTAACCGGAATAAACTGGCAAATGCATTTATTTACATCACCATTTCGGGCATCCAGCTTTTATTTCTTCTCCTTGCTCAAAAGGAAGATTTTTTCGAGGTGTTTTTGTCACTCATTGGCATTTATTTCACCTTGAAAAAGCGATGGTTTCTCTCTGCGTTTATTCTCGTATTTTGCGGATTTTTCAAAATATATCCGTTTTTTTGGGTTGCAGGGATGCTCATCTTGTTTTTAAAGCAAAAAGATTGGAGAATGTTTATCAAATATGCCGTGAACACCATCATTTCCGGTGCAATACTCATGTCGTTGGAATTCATCGTGGAAGGCGACGAGATACTAAAGATCCTGTTTAGTTTTCGATGGCAGTTTCTTGAAGAACCGGCGATTTATAATCTCAATTGGGGCTATTATTTGAGTTATTTCAACATTCCCGGCCTAAATCTCTTGCCCTCCATTCTTATCCTTTGTTTTTTTCTTGTTTATGCCATTAAATTCACAAAAAAAATAGATTTGAATTTTTTCATCAATTCAATTTTAATCGTCTTGATTTTCTATTCGGCCGTGAGTTACCAATACTTGATCTGGGTTATTCCGTTAATCGGTTTGAATTTCGTGAATAACAAGCGCCAGTATAGAAAAGCTACATTCATTTATGATATAATTCATGTCAACGCCTTGATGCTTGCTTTGTCCTGGTTCATGCTATTGGGATTCCAAGCACAACTTGCCCTACAATCCGACCTGGATCCCGGGAAGCTCCTCGTGGTGCTCGTGACTCAATTAATTTTATGCATTCCCTTGAATGTCGGATTCTACTTATTTATAGTTCTATCCAATTCTGCTGAAAACCGATACGGATTCTTGCTTCGTTTAAAAAGGTTGAAAAATTCAGGGAAGTAAACTCAACCATTTTTTATTAATTTATATTGAACGCGGCAAGCATCCGACGTGCATTGAAAGATATGCTTGCAACTTTCATCAACGCTTGCTTGATCGACAATAGCACCTAGCAAATTATCGAAAGAAGAAGCACACAAAATATTTTTTGAACCGAATAGAAACTTATCCCCCGTTTTAAGGTTTCCGATACAATTTCCATCGATATTAGAGACACGAATTGTGACTCGATCAGCGATGATGTCCATTGGAAATCTCAAAAATCTCAAGAGTTTTTCTGCAATGGTAAGTAGGAATTTTGTTGGTTTTGATGTCCTTTCTAAAATAAAGGTCACGGTATTTTCTATGCCTGGACAGTGCATCAGAAGTTTTTTCTTTAATTTACCATGATAGAGCAAGGATAACATTGTAGGATAAAGTGAGTGATAGGCAATTGCGCACGTATTATCGGGGACTAGCTCTTGTGGAAGAAACACTTGCAAGCGTCGATGATATTTGCAAGAACGATTCATGCCAACGACGGATATTGAGCTGGGATGCTCTTGGATCATTTGTTCAATTTCACAAGCATCCTTGTTCTGTTTTACCACATTTTTGCCACTATCTCGGTGGCAAATTTCCATGTTTCCTTCGACTGATGAATTTTGAACATCTACCTTAATTACATCGTTACTTGACAAGTATGATAATACCGGAAATGCAGAATCAATTATGTTGATACTTTCATTTGTATTTTTAAATGTAAAAATGTCACCTTCTTTACATCTTGGACATTGACCGTATATATTTAAAAATCGGATTTGGGAATAAAGCCGGTTTAATTTCCTTACCTCCATCTTCACGTGGCCAGTGGGGCATATCACAATGACCGAATCCTTGTTTTTTTCCCAACTAAACCATCCATCGTTCTTGAAATTCATGATGTACGGGATTGAAGAATGAAATGCAGCAATGCAGATTTTTTCAAGATTTTGGTCAATGTTTAATTGATTGTCATTCTTGGAAATCAAGAAATCATGTATATCGAGCATGCAATACTCATTCATAGTTTCATCGGGTTATTATTAGGCATTTTTTGCTTTCTTGGAAAAAATTTCATCCTTTTATGGTCAAGAAATAAAAGATTGGCCGTTTTTTCTCCGTCTCGCGGATATTATTGATAATTGAATACCATATTTGGTTCCGTTTCCTAAAAAAAGAATATCATCAAGAATTAATAGCATTGTTGTTGATGAAATAACTGCTGAAAAAACTCGGTTTCGAAATTACTGCATGTTAAGATGATAATTCTGGTATTTCGACCAACTTGCCGACTTTGAAATAAAATGATGCTTGTATCATGCCGGAGCTTAGTAGAACCTTTCCAGGACGGTTATTGCAAGGTGTAATTTATTTTTCAACGGCACCTCTCAGATGGTTCTCGCGAAAGACCGGCAAGGCTTATTATAAACCATTATTCAACGAAATCATGCTGGACAGGAAATGCAACTTGAATTGCATACATTGCTGCGTCGATAAACAATTTCCCGAGGAAACACTCTGTGCTGAAGATTATTTCAAGATAATCGACGAATTATCCTCCTGGGGAATCAAGCAACTGTCCTTGGGTGGAGGAGAACCTTATTGCACACCTGGCTTAGATAAAATTCTTGAGTATGCCAGCCGCAAAAATATGGATATCGGATTTTCCACAAACGGCACCCTATTAACGCGGGCTAATCTTCGTTCAATAATCAGTTCTCGTGTAAATCGGATTACCATTTCAATAGATGGTCGTGAAAGGATCCATGATCTAATCCGTGGTCAGGGCGTTTTTCGGAAAGCGACAAGCACCATTGAAAAGCTCATCTTGATAAAAAAGAGGTACGGATATCCTGATGTACGAATTAATATGGTCGTTTTGAAGCAAACAGTTCCCGAAATCTTGCATGTCTACCAGTTGGCAAAAAATTACGGAATTCCGTTGAATTTAATGGTGTTTATCCCTGGCGGTGCACAAAAGGAAGGAGAATTATCTTTCACTAAAGAACAACTTTATGACCTTTATCCGTCCCGTGATCAAACTATTGCGCTCGAAAAGATCATAAATAATTTGAAAATATTGAAGAGACGGGAAGGCTTCATCTTTAATTCAGATAAGTTTTTCGACAACATGCTTGATTATTACAAAAATGAAGAATTCAAGAAGACTTGCTTTAAATTCACTTGTGAAATTGGCGTTTTATCAAACGGGAACATAACCTTCTGTGCGCAATCCGATTTCCTCGGAAATATAAGAAAAACTACTCTAAAGAAAGCATGGTATTCAAAGAATGCAGTCGAAAACAGAAAGCGACTTGAATGGTGCAACGATTGCTTCATTAATTGCAATTACACGCCCCCCTTGACCGATCTATTAAAAGATTTTCTCATATATCCTGTCGCGCGAAAAATTCGTTCAATTTTTAAATTGAATTGAGTCAGTATATAACTTGGGTCAGGAGAATTTGTTTTTCACTTCATTTCTCAATGTTCGATGATATTTCTTAACATTTCTCGAAGAACGGCAGAATATAATTTCGGGGAATGCACAATGTTGTTCGAAAGTGCACATTCCCACGTGCAGTAACAATTTCTCTTTTTTATGAAATCCAAGACATCTTTTTTATCGTGCAACATTGCCTGGATAGAATATTGATATGCCCTGATATTTCCAAGAGTCTTGTCGAGGTATTCGCATGGATAAACATCGCCATTGCTTTGCAATACTATCAACTTTGATTGTGCAAAACATCGAGTTGGCATATTCTTGTTCTTTCTCACCAGCGGGATTTGACGATAAACAAGTGTGATGAGCGCATAATAGATCCTCGATAAAATGCTCTCTGTTCGTGCCTTCACCTGCATTTTCTTGAAATGAAAAATGGCATCATTGAATTCTTTCGTCGTGACATTTAATGATGCTTCATCACGGGGCTTGCCACGAACCAGTGTTATCGAAACATCGCAATCCGGAAACCGGCGCGAAACTTCATTTAAAATGGCGTGAAATTGCTGCTTATTATATTGATTTAGGCAAATGCTGACCCCTAATTGCAGGTTGTTATAGTGTGATTGAAGGATTTGCAATTTCTTATACGTAGATTCAATATTTTTGAATGCACCCTTGACTTGAACGATTTCGTCATGAAGTCCATCGATTCCCTGGATTGACATGCCGATTCTCAATTGCGTCTCATGGTCAATACGCTTCAAGATTTCATGTGCTTGGTAAAATATGACTTGAGATTTGATACCATTCGATGGAATGGTTATCTGCTGAACCTTGTTTTTACGGGAAATGTATTCCAAAATCTCCGGTAAATCTTCCCTGAGGAATGGTTCTCCCCCGCTTATGGTCAATTGCTGAATCATTGAAAAAGTTCTGAAGATCTTCTTGATCTCCTCTAGTGTTAGCTCGTCTTCCTTTCGATAATTGTCGGTTCTATTCCAATTAAAGCACATCTTGCACCTGGCATTACAATTAGACGTGACGAAAAAAATCACGTAGATTGGTGTTCGGGCAAGTAAAATATTTCTTAACAAATTGAATGCTTTCAAGGTTTACCAGGTTTATTTCTTTTTAACGCACTTAAAAACCCCGACAATGCAATGATATTTGAAAAAAAACCATGGATAATTAATGTATAGATCATGAAGGAAAGGCCTTGCTTTCGGTATGCCATTCCAAAAAATCCTCTATTAATGATGATGTAACAAGCGAACATGATCGCTGGAATGATAAACAAGTAATAGTTCACTAGCTGAAACAACAGCACGGTAAACACGGCGGATAACAAAAAAGAAAGTAACCCGATTGGTGCAATGATCACCATGGTGCTCAATTTCTTAAAATTTTCTGGAAAATAGTCCTTGTCCTTTATCAGTTGAAAAGTTCCTTGGGTTCTTTTGAAGAAGTTTCTTGTCAATTGACAAAAGTCAGGAAAATAATGCTGTGTGACAATTTCGGAATTCCACACGTAGTAGTATTTTTGTTTCAACCGCGTGAATAGTTCTTCTCGTTCAACCCCGGCGCCCTTAATGGATTCATCATATCCATGTAACTCTAAAAAGGTCTGTTTCTTGTAAACCTCAACTCCCCCATTCAAAGGAACCGGTGCATATTCAATATCGTCGTTCTTCGCTATGCTGTAAAACATGTGATAGAAAAAATAATAATCGTGCAATGCTTTATATTTATGAATGAATGCATTATTGGCGGGATATTCCGAATACCTCGTGGCGATGTAATGATATTTCTCATTCTTAATGATGTCAAAAATCCGAGTCAAGGTATCTGGCATAATTAACACGTCTGAATCGACAAACACGAGGAAATTTCCTTGTGCATTCTTGGCTCCGAGATTTTTTGCAGCTGCTGAGCCTTTATTTTCCTGGTAAATGATCTTGATGGGAAGATCTTTTATTAGATCAATTGAATCATCAGTTGAACCATCGTCAATAACGATTATTTCACGATTGCCGTTAAATTTAGAATCGAGAATTGCTTCTAAGCATTGCTTTATTGTTTTTTCAGAATTAAACACGGGAATTATTATCGAAAAATCGACATTAGAATTGTCGTTGATTTCGACAACCATAAACCAATAACGGTAAGACAAATATTTATTTTTTTAAGCATGAATTTAGGAAAACAAAATCTGCTTTTTTAATGATTGAATGAGACCATGTATTATGAGATTTCGTGAAAGGCACAACATTATGTATAAGGATATTGACGAAGATTTGCTGGGAATGGTTGGCAGCCAAGACCGGTTGGGTTACAAGCATTAAAGGCATGGTTACACGATGCGTCGCATTCGAAAATCAGCTTCTATCCTGGAAACGGTGAAATATCGAATCCCGTTACCATGTCTGGGATCACCTTTTGGCATAAGACATGTACGCCTTAGTGAGGAAAAAATGCAAGAAGGGTGCCCTCTTGTTCATTTCTCTTTCAATTTTCGCCCAATTTGAAAACACATGATTTTAAAAGGTTCTTTCCTTCTTAGCTTCAAAAATGTGGCCAGGATCATTATTCTTTAAGAAAAAATCATTAATAAGCCTTAAAGGCTTTTAACCCACTAGAATCTATTGATTGGTCACAACTATTTATAGCTCGTCAAAATTGAGGATATATGACATGGAAGATAGAAGAACCATCGTGCTCATCCGACCGGACTTCAATTCCCTAACGCAATATATATACAAGCAAGTGAATCCGCCCATTGGACTAGGGTATCTTGCTTCGTATCTCGAGGAGCACGACTTCGTGGTTCACGTCCTCGATTTGGCTTTGAGACGAGTGGAATTTAACGACTTGGTTGAATTCATAAAGAAAAAAAACCCGCTACTCGTGGGGCTTTCAGCTCTCACGGCGTATTATAGTGGCATGAAAATTCTTGCCCGGAAATTAAAGCAGGTCTTGCCTGGCATTGTGCTTGTTTTAGGAGGTGTGCATGCCAGTTCCTTGCCAGAATGCGCTATAAAGGAATGTAATGCTGATTTCGCCGTGATAGGTGAAGGGGAGGAAACCCTACTCGAACTCGCACGAGCGATCGAGTACGGGGATTCCGATTATTCCATGATAAAGGGTATTGCCTATCACGATGGCGATGAAGTTAAAATCACTGCAAATCGAGAATTAATAGTTAATCTCGATGCTTTGCCAATGCCTGCATGGCAAAAGATAAATCCCAACAAGTATCCTAAAATTCCTCATGGCACCATCTTGAAATACACCCGGATCGCCCCAATTCTTTCGACACGAGGTTGCCCGTTTGATTGCGCGTATTGCGCGTCATGCAGGTTCTGGGGGCAAAGGATTCGGTTCAGGTCACCGGCGAAAATTGTAGATGAGATACAATACCTGCATGAAAAATTTGGCATCCGGGAGATTCATTTCTGGGATGATAACCTGACGCTCAAGCGCGATCACATCATAGGCATTTGCCGTGAAATCATCAAGCGCAAACTCAATCACATGGCGTTCAGCACCCCAAATGGCGTGAAAGTCGACACGCTCGATATTGAAGTGATGCGTTGGATGAAAGCCGCGGGCTTTTATTCCTTCACGTTTGCCGTCGAATCCGGTTCGCCCCGGATTTTGCTAGAAATGGGGAAAAAAATCAGTCTCGCGAAAATAGTACAGAACACGGTCATCGCTCATGATCTAGGCATAAAATTGAATAGCTTTTTCATGATCGGGTTTCCCGGGGACACGATAGAAACGATTCGTAGAACGATGCAGCTCGCGAACTCGATTCCCCTGGACTATCGCACGTTTTTCATCTTGAAACCTTTACCAGGATCCAAGATTTTTTTAGATTGGGTAAGGTCACGAGACTTGCTAGATTACGATTGGGATGATCTGAAATGCTACATGGAAGCTTCGGATATGAAAATTAATCAATTATCCCCGGCCATAATCACGAAAATGCACAAGAAAGCACAAAATATCAATTACATTCCCCCGAGACGATTATTCAACTTGCTCTGGATCATTCTCCGGTTCTTCCATTTTTCCCAGATGAAACTTCAAGTCGAGCGAATCGTGCATGTCATCGCTGGATATAGTATGGCATTGTATCACGACGCTCGATAGAGATTTCCTTTCAATTTATCATCAAAAAATAAAAAGCAGAGAATCAATGAACGTGCTGCTGGTAAATCCGCCATCGTCTTTTCTATTGCGGTCATTCAACGAAATCAGTTTACCCGACGTCCCGTTGAATTTAGCCTACCTAGCGGCGATGCTAGAGGCAGATGGCCATTTCGTGCGAATCATCGACTTGAATATCGTCAAGACGAAAATAGAGCTCGACGATCAGCTCGCAGAAACGAACTTTGAGCTTCTCGGGTTTACCTCGACGACTCCCATCATCACGAGTTGCTTTCACACCATAAAAATCTTGAAAAAGAAGTTTCCGAAGAGCAAGGTCGTCCTCGGAGGTTGGCACGGGTCTGCAATTCCCGTTCAAACCTTGGAATCGTGTTTTAATATTGATTTTGTTGTCAAGGGGGAAGGGGAATACACGCTTCAAGAACTCGTGCGTGTCATTGAAAATGGCGGGGATTATAGCTCCATTCTCGGTCTTGTGTATCGTAGACCAGATGGGGTGATCATCGAGAATGGAGAACGTCCATTGATAACAAACCTGGATTCCCTTCCATATCCTGCCTGGCATCTCCTTGCCCTTGACGAGTATAAAAAAATCGGTGTGTACACGGTCGGAGGATATTTCAAGAAAGATCTGTATCTTTGTAGCATATTGACAAGTCGTGGTTGCATAGGCAAATGCATTTTTTGTGCAGATGGCGTGATTCACAAGGGAAAATGCCGATTTCGAAGTCCCGAGAATGTAGTTGATGAAATCCAGCAAATGATAAAGAAGCACGGCATCAGGTTTTTCTTCGTGATCGATTCCAACTTCTTGAACTCGCCAGTTCACGTGCAGCGGATTTGCGAGCTGATCATCAAGAGCCAGTTAAAAATCTTGTGGGGCTGCGTCGGCAGGGTGGAAAATGTGTCAGAGGATTTGCTTCGCTTGATGAAAGCAGCGGGTTGCATACGCATCTCGTATGGCGTCGAATCTGGCAGTCCAAAAATCTTGAAGTTAATGGACAAAAACATTAGCATCCCGCAAATCAAGAATGCTGTTGCCCTCACGAAAAAGGTGGGCATTTCCGTGTATATATACTTCGTTTACGGGATGCCAGGCGAGACCTTGGATGACGTGCAGATGAGCAGGCAATTGCTCTTCGAGCTCAAGCCAAATTTTGTCACGCATTCGATCGCGACTCCTTATCCCGGCACGAAGCTATTTGATTTCGTGACAAAAACTGGCATGTTGAAAGACCTTGAATGGGAACATTTCAATTATCCGTTCAAGCACGTGATCGATACGCCATACATCAAGCAGGTTTTCATGTTACAACGAAAAATAATACGGGATTTTTATATTAGTCCATTTTTCATAATAGATACCCTCAAGAACTTGAAATCAATTTACCATCTCGGTTTTTATATCAAAGCGTTTATTAATCTCCTCAAGCTGAGCCTCATCATTTAAAATTCTCGAGATTACGAATTTTTTTGATATTCATCCAGCATATGATGAAAAAGAGCAAAATTAAATCTTCAAGCATGATTTCCTTACAAAACTCACTCAAGTAATGTCGATTTTCGCAGCTATTCATCCGCAACAGCACGAAAATTCATGGCATGGTAATTCATTTAATTCAACACGATACCGAGGACCGCTCATGGATTTCGAGTTAACGAGCAAGCAACGCATGATCCAGAAAACCGTGCGAGAGTTTGCGGAAACCGTGCTGAAGCCAACTGCGGCGGAAATCGATGAAACGCAAGAATTCTCCTGGGAAAATGCTAAGGCAATCGGAAATATGGGGTTATGGGGCATCCAGATCGATCCGGCGTATGGAGGGTCCGGGCTCGACACCATCAGCTACGCGATGATCATCGAGGAAATTGCCCGCGTCTCGCCCGCTTCATCGCTTGATATCACGGTGCACAATTCCGTTTGCGCATATCCCATCCAGCGATGGGGGACAGACGATCAAAAATCAAGATTTTTACCCAGGCTTGCTTCAGGAGAATATATCGGCGGGTTTTCCATGACTGAGCCTAATGCCGGGTCAGATGTTGCTGGCATGCAAACAACGGCCGTGAAAGATGGTGACACCTACATCTTGAACGGGACAAAAACATTCGTCACGAATGGTGGCATTGGCAGCACGTTTCTCATCGGCGCCCAAACAAACAAGAAGCTCGGGGCCAAGGGGATCGCCGTCTTCATCCTGGAGAAAAGCATGGAAGGCTTCACCGTTGGAAAAATCGAGAACAAGCTTGGCATGCGCGGTTCAAGCACGGCAGAATTGATCATGACCGACGTTGTCGTTCCTAATGAAAATATTCTCGGCATGGAAAAAGATGGCTTCAAGATCGCCATGGAAACGTTATATGCTGGGCGTATCGGTATTGCAGCACAAGCTATTGGGATTGCCCAAGCCGCATTCGAGCTTTCCGTTGATTATTCAAGCAAGCGGCAGCAATTTGGCAAACCAATCAATTCCCAACAAGTAATTTCATTTTATCTTGCAGATATGCTCACTGAGATAGACATGTCACGTCTTCTCGTGCAAAAAGCCGCCTTTCTCAAGGATAAACATGCCAACTATGCAAAGGAATCCGCTCAATGCAAGCTCATCGCGTCGGAAACGGCGATGCGTGCCACGACGAAGGCCATTCAGATTTTCGGCGGTTACGGGTACATCAAGGATTATCCCATAGAACGATTTTTCCGCGATGCGAAGGTGACCGAGATCTACGAGGGCACGTCCGAGATAATGCGCATGATCATCGCCCAGGACATCATCAAGAACTTGAAATGACAATTGCGAGGAAAAAGCAAGATGATCGTGTTCGTGTGCATCAAGCAAGTCCCGGGAACTGTTGACGTGAAGATTGACCCGAAAACCGGGACACTCGTGCGGGATAACATTCCTGCCATCATCAATCCTCTCGACAAGCATGCAATCGAGGCTGCGTTGCAAGTAAAGGATATGAACGGGGCAGAAACCATCGCGATAAGCATGGGCCCTCCTCAAGCAGAAGAAGCTTTACGTGAGGCACTTGCCATGGGAATGGACAAAGCATGCTTGCTCACCGACAAGGCATTTGCCGGGGCGGACACTTTAGCAACGTCTTATACGATCGCGCAAGCGATCAAGAAATTTCTTGCTGAATCCAGCGAAATTGCCCCGTATCTCGTCATTTGCGGAACGCAGGCCATAGATGGAGATACAGCGCAAGTGGGTGCCGAGTTGGCAGAGAGCCTGGGTATCCCACATATCAGTTACACCTCAAATCTCGTGGTGAAAGACAATACGGTTGTCGCTCATCAGGAACTCGCGCAAAATGAAGTTGCCGTGCTGGAAGCCCTCTTGCCGGTTTTGGTCACCGTTACAAAAGAAATCAACATTCCTCGCCTTCCCTCCATTTCGAGCATCGTGGATGCATATGACAAGAAAAAAATCATAAAGTGGAATGCGGTGGAGATCGAGGCAGATATTACCAAGATAGGATATTCCGGCTCCCGCACGCAAGTGTGGAAGATTTTCTCTCCTGAAAAGAAGACCGGGAAGATTCAAATCACGGGCACCGCTGAAGAAATCGCTCAACAACTATGTAAATCCTTTAAGGATGAAAAACTCATTTAAAAAGACATCCCGGTGATATGTGTGAAAGTTAAAATTCTTCAGGACAAATGCACGGGCTGCGGGGCATGCGTCAATGCGTGCATGTTCGGCGGCGTCGAATTGCAAGATGACAAGGCATCATTCACGCAAAAGTGCATTTCTTGCGGAGCATGCGTCAAATCGTGTCCTGAAGAAGCGATCGAGATCGAGCGCGAAACACCTGCACAAGCTGCAAAGAAGCTCAGCGAAGAACTGAACGAGCTGCGGTTCCTCTCGGTTCACCGGGACACCGAGCACAAGGGTGTTTGGGTGATCGGGGAGCATGCTTCTGGCAAGATTCACGAGGTCGTCTATCAACTCGCGTCCAAGGGACACGAGCTTGCCGATTTGCTCAACACCACGCTGACTGTTGTCATGGTCGGCACGGGTCTTGAGGATCAGCTCGATGGTTTGGGAGATTATGGCGTCGATGATGTAATTTATGTCAATAACCCCGTGCTCGGGGAATATCATTGGGAATTCTACGTGAACACGGCTGCTGATCTCATAATGGTATATAAGCCAGAAATCGTTTTGATCGGTGCGACGCCCATTGGACGTGATTTTGCCCCACGTCTTTCAAAAAGATTGGAAACGGGACTCACGGCCGATTGCACATGGCTTGATGTCGAGCCGGGGAGCAGGTTACTCTTGCAAACACGTCCTACTTTTGGTGGAAACGTGATGGCAACGATAATCACGCCCGATAGCCGTCCGCAAATCTGCACGGTCCGCCCAGGCACGTTTAAACCGGAAATTAATTCAAGTAAAGAAGTCCGGATACGTACCACCGATTTCAACGCTTGTCCCGAGGATTGCATGGCAAAAATCGTCAAGATCGTCAAGAAGGAAAAGAAGCAAGTCAACCTGGAAGATGCTATTATCATAGTAGCAGGTGGGCGAGGGGTTGGCTCTAAAGAAAATTTCAAGCTATTGGAAGAACTGGCTGAGCTTCTCAATGCTGAAATAGCAGGAACGCGCATGGCCTGCGAATTGAACTGGATCGAAGAAGAACGTCAAGTTGGCCAGACAGGAAAGACAGTGACCCCGTCATTATATATCGCTTGCGGAATTTCTGGTGCGATCCAACATCTTGTTGGAATTCAAAATGCGGGGACTATTATTGCCATAAATAAGGACCCTGAAGCTCCCATTTTCAATATTGCCCAATATGGCATCGTTGGCGACGTTAACGAGATTGTTCCGGCACTGATCGAGGAGATTAAAAAAACAAAATGCGGGAAAACAATAATAACTTGAATATCTTGCCCCTTTATGCATTAAAACAAGCGTCATCGTCGTTTCGTGAAAGATTACAACACTTATATGCCATAGAAATAATATATATAATGAAATGCATTGATAGTTCGTAGAGACCATTTAATAAAGAAGCGTGTAGAACACCGGTGAAGAGAATGGCTAAAACCATCATTATAAAGGTAATCGTTGGTGGAGATGGCGGTATTGGGAAGACAACATACCTTCACCGGTATTGCAATAATGTGTTTCTCACGAACACACAATTAACTGTTGGCGTCGATTTCCTTACAAAAATTGTTACATATAACGATTTTACGTTTAACCTCGCGATTTGGGATCTCGGTGGCCAGGAGCAATTTCGATTCATACTGAGTTCTTACGTTCGTGGTGCATATGCGGGGCTCTTGTTCTTCGCTCTCGACCGAATTCAAAGTTTCATGAACTTGGGAGAATGGGTTTCAATTTTACGAAGTGAAAAGCCCGATCTACCCCTCGTGCTCGTTGGAACGAAAGCTGATCTCGAGGATGCCGATTCGCGCATTCCTGAAGCTGATATCAACCAATTCATCGAGGAAAGAAATGTTCTTGCCTATGTTCGAACCAGCAGCAAGACGGGGGAAAATGTCGGCCAACCGATCGATGCGTTAACCCAATATTTCTACGACACCCTGAAGGGATGATCGATTTTTCAGCAAGCTCGAAACGTTGGCCTGTTGAACATGGCCCGAACTAAGCAGCGAAAATGGGTAATCTTTTTCTTGAAAGTGGCGGTGATTGTTGCAGTGGTTGTAATGTTCTTTATTTTCGAATTTGTTTTGGATGCACCTTATTTATTCTACGTGATCGTTATCATCGCTTTCGTTTTCATTTTCCTTAATCAAATCGTTAAAAAAAAGCAAAAAACCCAAGCAAAATCCGCGTAATCGTGGATATTCCACGTCCTGGTTGAAAAATGGCTTTATTTACAGATTTTTTAGGCTGGTCGTGAATTCTTTCATGATCTTCTGGAACTTCTTGCCCTCGCCAGCAGAAACGCTTTCCACGAGGAAGCGTCGCGGATCAATGTCCATTTTCTGAAGGATCATGCTGATGGCCTCGCTCCTGGTTCTTGTTTTCAAGAAGCCAGTATTATAATGGCAATCTTGCTCGTAACAACCGGCCACGAGCACGCCATCCGCGCCTTTTGCAAACGCCGTGAATATATATAGCGGGTCGACCATCGACGAGCACATGACGTGAATTACACGGGCATTCGGGGGATATTGCATTTTCGCCGTACCTGCAAGGTCAGCTCCCGCATAGGAGCACCAATTGCACAAGAATGCTATGATGATGGGGTATATCTTTCTCTCCTTCAAGGCTACCTCGATCTGGGACAAGACCTCGTCTCTAGTGAAGCCTGGTATGGTCAATGCTCCTGTTGGGCACACCGCCTGGCAAGCCCCGCAGCCGGTGCAATTGGGCGAGATCACGGAGACGCGATCGTTCTTGTACTCGAGTGCCCCGAAATTGCAGACCTGTGTGCAAATCTTGCACTTGATGCACTTGTCCTCGTTGTAGTGAATCTTTCGGGGATCGACCTCAATGAAACCTTTGGCCAGCATGCCGATTGCCTTGCTCGCGGCTGATTCAGCATGTGCAATGGAATCAGGGATATCTTTAGGTCCTTGCGCCACGCCGGCGAGAAATATTCCCTTGAGGGTGCTCTGGGACGGACGCATCTTGAGATGATCCTCGAGCATGAATCCATCGCTGCCCGTAGATATATTCAAGATTTTAGCGAGGTCACGCGTGTCCCGTGGCGGTACCATGGCCGTGGCAAGCACGACGAGATCCGCCTTGGATTCGATCTGTTTCTGGACGAGCGTGTCTTCCGCCTCGATGATCAAGCATTTTTCATCGTCATCATTCGCGATCCGGGAAACACGTCCCCGGATATACTTCACGCCGAATTCCTCTCGAGACCGATTGAGAAATTCCTCGCATCCCTTCCCTACCGCCCGTAAATCCGTGTAAAAAATCGTCACCGATGCATCAGGGACGCGCTCCATGAGTTGCACGGCTTGTTTCGTGGAATAGTTGCAGCAAACACGGGAGCACCAGGGATTGCCGACTTTCTCGTCCCTTGCTCCGACGCAGAGGATGTACGCGATCGATGATGGTTTTTCACCGGTTGAAGGCCGGATGATAACGCCATTCGTTGGGCCGTATGGATTGAGCATCCGTTCCATTTCCAGGCTCGTGATCACGTCTGGAAAAACGCCATAGCCGAACTCTCGCTTGATCGTTGCATCAAAAGCCTCGTAACCGGTGGCCACGATGATGGTGCCAACCTGCAAATCGATGACTTCATCTTCCTGGTCAAAATCGATGGCTTCCCTGCTGCACCCGAGCTCGCATGCCCTGCAATGGATGCAATGCTCCGCGTCGATGACCGGTATCAAGGGAACTGCCTGCGGGTAAGGCACGTAGATCGCGTGGCGTGGGTAATAGCGATCATCGATGTTCACAGGGCACACGTTGCAGCAATCATTAAAACAACCGGAACATTTCTGTTCATTCACGAAACGAGCTTTCTTGCGCACGCGCACGGTGAATTTTCCAGTGAAGCCACTAACTTGCTCGATCGTGGTGAAAGTCATCAACGTGATGTTTGGATGCTCCTTCACGCGTACCATTTCGGGCCCGAGCACGCAGATCGAGCAATCGAGCGTCGGAAAGGTTTTATCAAACAGCGCCATGTGCCCGCCGATAGTTGGCTGGCGTTCTACCAGGTAGGTCCTGAAACCAGCATCGCCCAAGGCGAGCGCGGCCTTGATGCCAGCAACGCCACCACCAATGACAATGGCGGCTTGCGTGACCGGGCTCATCGTGACATCCAATGGTATGGCATACCGTACCTTGGCAAGTGCCATGTCAATTTGATCAATGGCTTTTTGCGTCGCTTCTTGTGGTTGTTTCGTATGAACCCACGCATTTTGTTCCCTGATGTTTGCGAATTCAACAAGGAACCTGTTGATGCCCAACTCTTCTGCGACTGAACGGAACAGTTCCCCGTGCATTTTCATAGAGCAAGCGGCAATAACGATCCGTTCAATACCATTTTCCCTGACATAGCTTTTCAAATCCCTGAGCCCAGCATCAGAGCAAAAATATTTATTTTCGGTAATTGCCACGTCGGGATATTTTGTCGTGTTTGAGAAATGGTCAATGATATGCTTGATATCAAGCACGCCTCCAATATTAAAACCGCATTGACAGATGAATATCCCGATTTTTTCAACTTTCGTGGCCACGAGTTGATCATCTTCACGTTTTGAGCACGGGCTCGATCATCGATTCCAACACAACTTTCGAGTTCTCATGTGTGGAATAATATTTCAAGAATTGTTTATCAAGATTTTCTTTAATGCTTCCCATTATCGAGGATTGGCCTTGCATCTCTTGCAAGAACGTGTATCCTTTGTCCTGGTAATTGAATTCGTGGTTCTTGAAAATTAAATTGCCGCCTTTTATTACAGCAAAGGGATTGCTAAGCATATCTTGCAACCAGGAGGGATCATTCATGATGGCATCGAGATCGCCAACTTCCGCATCCATGATGATGGCATCTCCGACCTGGCCATATTCAAGACCACCGATGTACCTTTCAAGTCTAAGCATTCTCGCGGGCACGACACGGGAGAAATGCACGAAAGCCGGGAAGGAGATTACCTTGTCACCTAATAGTTCAAGGGCCGAATCCGTGAGGATATTTCCTGTTATCTTGCTCATCGTAAAATTTCGGTGAGCCACGCTCAGCAAGCTTCCCATGATGTCGACGATATCTCGCGGATCAGTGATGATGCCGGGCATCACGCTGAAAGCTATGGTATCGTGCAATTCAGCAGGGAGATCAAGCAAGTATCTCATGCCAGCAAGCCAATATTTCCCGAGAATTTCCTTTTTTTGATCGTTTGCCACGTGATAGAGCGATTGAAACATCTCGCCTTCGATCATGCCTCGTGCAATGATGTCCTCGGTCTTTAGGAGCCATGAATTAGAGCCATCGATTAGCTTGACATCATCGCTCGTGATTGGCGGGATATCCAAGAAACCGGCGAGACCAGGGTGTTCTTGGATGGAGGATTGGAGTCTTTGCACCGTGCCTCCGATTTCACCGGATGCTTGGTCCGGATCGCAAGAAGCACGCGATATTTGTTTGAATGCTATTGCAGGGTTAGTGTTATCACGGCAGTCCTCTGGTACACGACTCCAAACAGTCGCAAGAAAAGGAATAAAATCCTCGGTCGAGCCGGGAAGGCCCTCGATGCCTGTTTCAACGATGAGTGCTGGCGTCTTTATTCCTAGTGCATGTGCCGCGACGAGTTCGGAGATAATTTTTTCGCCGCTTATACCTAGGAACGGGAGTGGCTCGAATAAATTGTTCGATGTAACAATTTCATTTCGCCAGTGTACCGTGCTGCCGGGATTCATGCAAGAAATGCTATAACCCTTGAATTGATCGAGCAATATTTTTTCCAATGCCGCAGCGTAGTTTGCAACGCCATTTTTTAGAAAACCAGCCATGAACTGGTAGTTCCCGACATCGATGAATGTCACCTTGTTTACCCCTGGAAGGTGCTGGAGATACCGATGGACGTCCAAGGCTACGAAGGGTGAAACACCATCTGCAATGACCGTCGTGAAGCCACATCGCGTCAACACCCTGGCAGCAGCGCTTGGCCAGGATTTCATAAGACCCGTGGTTAATACCGGAACCCCAAAAGATGGAAAGATGCCACCTGCAACGACGATCTTGTTGGCCGCATCGATCTCTTGATCTATAGAACTCTCTTCTTCATCGCTTGCTTTGAAAATTCCATTCTCGATGATCAAGTCTCGGGTTTCATAAACGACGGCATGCTGTGGATCGAGACAATTGCAATTGCGGATGATGATGCTGTTCATGATCACGCCGGACGCTCCAACGTGTTGTCGTAACTGGTTTCCAGGGGAGTGGGTTGATCGGTCGTCGGCTCGATATCAATATCAACTGATCTTTGATTGTAGGCAATCCACGATGAAATCCAAGGGGAATTGATGAGATTCACGGTTCCTTGGTGAACGTACCGCGATCCTTTAACGGCAAGAACAGCATCAAATCCAAGTTCCAGGTTGGTACAATGCTCGCACATCCCATCCTTGAGGTTCCACGTGGCAAGATCATCGGGGTGCATGAGCAATACCGTGCTCTCCTTTGCATGTGAAGCCGAAAACTTGCCCTCTTCTGCACTTGCCTTGGATTGTGCCGTTCTTATTATGAAAGCTTTCACGCGCGTGTTGCTTTCACCTCGCGTTTAACATGCTAGTTCACATTTTCAAAAATTTAGGGTTAATGCTAGCGTTTGATAGTGACGCTTTTGTGGTGTGTTCATTTCAAGGATAGCATGTTTGGAAACGCGATCGATAGCAACCATTTTATTCTTGGTTGAAGGATCAGTCATTGATCAATCATTTACCAATTCTGCTAGAAAGTCCTTCTGCACATAGGAGACAATTGATGTCCGAGATTATCGAATTATTTAAAACCCGGCTCGCGCAATTGAAAAAAGTGCTGGAACGGGATGGCAAGATTTCCGAAGCATTATTTGACAAGGCGATGCAGCTCGAGAAATCAGAAGCCTTAAAGAAAGAAATCATGGACATCCTCACGAATCATAAATTCAAGATAAAAAAAGGATATATTAGCCTCCCAACCGAAAGTGGGGATAAAGAAGCTATTGTGCGTGAATTTTTCAGGGAAACATTTGACACGCTTGTTAAAGCATTTGGTTTCGACATGGCTGAATTGGTCACGAAAGAACAACAGTCACCAAAAACTGCATCTGCTCTCCAACTTTTCGAAATGCAAGACGAGCTCGCGGCCGGGGAAGAAACGGGGGTTCAAGCATTTGAATCGACAATGCAAGAATTGGACTCCATCGACACGAGCACGCCCTTGGAAAGTATAATGGATATTTCACCGCCGGTTGAAGATGAAACAACGGAGACAACCGAAATAGAGCAAACTCGTGCTGAAGAGACTATACTCGACGCGGAGCTACCCTCGGAAAAAATTGAGGAGGAAATACGACCAGGGATAACTAAACAACAAGTGGAAGAACCCTATCCAGTTCCATCCCCACCCGCAATCCCCCTTCCAGTGAAAAGAGGCCTTGCACCAGGGGTGCCAACACCTCCGCCAGCCGAGATTGCATATACTTATTACGTGTGTAGTCGGTGCGGGGCTGAAATCAGCAAGAAGGACATAAAGCAATCAGGATCTTACTTGGAATGTCCTCAATGCAATTTTACTTTTTCTCGTGCCGAAGCAACGGTGATTCAAAAGAAACCTGGGAACGTTGACAAGTCGGGTCCAAGAAAAGTCGAATCTCGAGGTAAAGTTGAACCAGGAATCGAACAATCAGAGCAAGGGGAATCGTTCAATCTCTTTGCTGACAAGGGCGATGAATCCTTGGTGCGGCCGAGTGATTTGTTCAAGAGTCGTAAGGATGAATTCGGATCTGAGCCACGGGATGCTGATGAATCAAGACAACCGTTGCAACCCCGCGAGAAACCTCGAAAACCAGAGCCAGGAGAACGCCTCGTGCGTCCTTCTGAATATCTCGGACAATTGAAGGACAATGCTGCTACCGAGGAGAGTACAAGTGAACCTGCTATCATTCCTGAGACTGTTGCAGAGGAAAGCCAGGAACCTGGCATTGAACCAAATACCAGCAGTGCATCGCAAGTCCAGGAAGAATCAAATACGGGGGGAACACAACCTGTTGAAGAAACACCGGTTGAAACCCCAATACCGACCTTTAAACAACACCAAATACCTAAGGCAGCAACACCCGTACCCGAGAAACTTAGATATAGTGCAAGGGAAAGCCAGATGATCGGCGATCATCTCGTGAAACCATCTGAACGCGTCGTGCGGCCATCAGAATTGCGGGAAATTGCCATGGAGAAAAAGGATGCCGAGGAAAAATGCCCCCGCTGTGGCTCCACCAAGTTCACGAAAATACAGGACCGTACAAAGATCGTCAGTTATAATCCCTTGTTATACGGGTCACGGAAAAAATGCACCATGTGTTCATTCATATTCGATTGATCTTCTTTGATTTTCCATGAAGATTTTGAACTGATTCCTTTATTCTCAAGGTCTGGCAACATGGACAAGATTATCTCCAATGCCGGAGAATATTTAATTCATTTGATCAATTACTACCATAGCAAGGATGAAAATTCTAACGTGATCTAGTTGAAAGTTGTTCTCATATTCCCAAACACGCGACGTCATTCGATTTTTTACCCATCAATCATCCATCCGCCGCTTGGACTGGCTTATTTAGCCGCCATGATAAAGGATGATCATGAAGTGCTGGTTATTGATGCGGCGGCTGAAAATCTGAAATTCAAGCAAATTTTTGACCGGATCTCGAAATTCAAGCCAGATATTATTGGCATAACGGCAAATATATCTATTGCCTACATTGCGTGCGAGCTGGCTCTTCGGATAAAACTCCATTTTCATCATATGAAAATCATAATGGGCGGTCCATGGTCGACAGCAAATTATTCCTTCATTTTAAAGCACAAGATCGCGGAATATGTCGCGCTCGGTGAAGGTGAATACACGCTCAAGGAATTCTTGCATCGACTGGAGCAAGATGTGCCGTTGGATGACTTGGAAGGATTTGCTTTCATGAAATCCGACAACGTTATCATTTCCAATCCTATGACGCATTTCATCCAAGATTTAGACGCGTTACCGTATCCAGCATGGGAATATTTTCCGCCCTCGCGAAAATATTTCACGCATTACCGTCACTTGCCACTTTATCCCATTATGGTAACCAGGGGTTGTCCATATGGTTGCATCCACTGCACGAAAATCATTCACGGGTACAAGATACGGAAGCGATCGATCGATAACGTTATCGGGGAAATTAAATATCTCAAGGAAAAATTCAAGGTTAACGAGATCATCATCATAGATGACAATTTCACGTTCGATGTCAAGTTTGCGGAAAGCATCTTGGACGCGATAGCAAAAACCAGGTTAAACATTTATTTCTTGATGCCCAATGGCATTCGTGCCGACACGTTGAATCCCCACCTGTTAAAGAAGATGCGGCGCGCTGGTGTCTATGGCTTTGCCATCGGGGTTGAATCCGGCGTGCAGCACATCGTCAACAAGATCGGGAAAAAATTGGACCTCCAAAAGGTCCGGTACGCAGCGAAGCTGGCGAAAGAGTATGGATTTTTGCTCCGAGCCTTCTTCATTCTCGGGCTTCCCTACGATTCGCTGGCGACCATGCGGCAGAGCGTCCAATTTGCAAAGGAAATAAACCCGGATTTTGCTTATTTCTTCATCGCCACGCTGTTTCCAGGGACTGCAATGTACGACATCGTGCGAGATATGGGCGTGATCGAGCAAATGCCCTCGGATGAATGCACAGATCAATCGGGAGAAATCACTGTCTCGCGGGATCTAGGTTTTTTTGACAAGCCTGTCATCAATTTTTCGTTTGGTAAATTGAAGCCCGGCGATGTGAAAAAGGCATACAACATCGCCGTGCGGGAATTCTATATGCGCCCGAGAAAAGTCTTGTCAATCATTGGAACCATCAAATCTATTCCTGAAATCAAGTGGATACTGCAGTATTTCCTCATCGCCATGAATAATATCGTCATGAGCTTGTTCCAGAGAAAAAATAACGATTGATTTAAGAAAAACTCATCCCTGATTTTCTATATTGAGAGTAAAATACAGCATAAAACCGATCGGGATCTTTTTAAACAAATGCTGCTCGAGTTTACTGACAAGTCGAGCCAATCGGGTCGAGATGATGGCCAACATGGGGCTGATGAGCATGAACGTGCCGGCATCTTCGATTTCAAACCCTTCTTGAATGAATAATCGTTTGTATTGATTTAACCCGAGTCGGGTAATGTGCAGTTGGCTCCACCCGGGTGTTTTTCCCACGACATCCCACATTCGTTCCATCAATGTGAAAACCGGATTACCAAAATTAGGTGTCGTTAAAAAAATCTTTCCGCCATTCTCGGCAAGGAGTTTCTTGAAACCTTGTATAGACTTTCTAGGATCGGAGAAATGTTCGATCGCATCGATGCAAATGATCGTGTTGCAGTGGATGGAATCAAGGATCGGAGATGATCTCATAATATCCGCGGTAACAAATTTTCCCTCCAATCCTTGACGAGCAAAAAGTTTCTTGGCGAAAACAATAAGCGGTTCTATGATATCGATACCAACGATGTTGAAGCCACGCCTCGCGAAAAATGAAGCCACGATGCCCGGGCCACACCCCACATCACAGATCACGTGGTCTTTCCGGGCATTTTTTTCGTAGAGCTTGAGGAGATTATACATGACATAACTGGTTCTTGTCAAGCGCCAGAATTTTTGAAGGCGATTTTTTCCGAAAAATCCTCGCAATTCAAAGGTTATGACCTTTTCAAAATTCTTGGCAAATTGTTCCATGATCTTCTATCCACGGGATTTACTAATGACCTAGTAAAGGTAAAAACCGAGCATCAAATATCCTTGCTTTCAATTAACTGCCGGAACAGCAAAATTTGATTCTCGATCAAGGCATAGGCATCCAAGGCCTCGGTGCGATCGACTATCAAGATCGTGTCCTTGTAGCACGAGATCGATTGGGTTACGTTGATATTCTTATAAGCAAGCAAGCCGTGGAGATAGGACACGACGCCCGGAACTTCCACGATCTCCTCGGGGCTTATGAGAATGATGCCAGATTGATTCTTTATGGATTGAATGACATTTTTCGGTGTAAAGAGTGATAACATCTTTTTCTCGAGGGATTGGTCCGCAATAATCGTGAACGTGTTGTTTCCTTGTATTAAATGAAAGAACCTGGCATCGCTCACGAGTTTGAAAACATCTTCCCTGCAATTGAGCAACGCATCCTCCGTGATGGTGAAAACGACCAAGTCATTTTTTAATTCGAGCACCGTGTTCTCAAGAATCCTTGAAATCTTGTTTTCCAGAAGTTCTTTCTCCTTTCTCAATTCGTCAGCATAGCGTATCAAGGCGGATTGAATGGAATCAAGGGATATCAACTTTGAGTCTTTTTTTTGGAGTAAAACTTTCACGTCCTCGTATATGTTTTCGGCCAAGGCTTTGTAATTAATCACGTTTAGTTTTAAGGCATCGATCATCGAAGGACGCGTCCAGATGACCCGACGGGTAGCCTCAGCTATGGACAATTTTTCCATGCGCATCGCTGCTTTTATGGATAGGGGGAATATTGCCTTAACGATTAATAAAACTTGTTATCGTCGTTTTTTTCCAATACGTAACAAATTTGGTGCAGTTTTATTAATCATTCTCAACGAGTTTCAACAAATGCCTTTAAGCCGTGGCCTTTCAACTCGTGACTTTTTTAAGTTAAAGATTGTTTAACTTATTGGTAACAATGAACGTGCTCTTGGTCAACCCATCATCATCTTTTGTTATAAAGGCATTTAACCAACTGACTTTGCCTGATATGCCTTTAAGTTTGGCATGCATTGCGGCTGTCCTCGAAGCGGATGGTCATTTCGTGCGTATACTTGATTTAAACGTCCTGGAATCCAAGAAAGAGCTTGCATCGAGATTGCAAGAAAAAGATTTCGACCTGGTAGGGTACACCTCCATGACCTCTAGCATCTTGAATTGTTACAAGAACATTCGCGTGATCAAGAAGAAACTTCCTCGTGCAAAGGTAGTACTTGGTGGTTGGCACGCATCAGCAGTTCCCAGGCGTACGATGGAGGAATGTGCAGAGATTGACTTCATAGTCAAGGGCGAGGGAGAGGAAACCATGAAGGATCTCGTGAAGGCTATTGAACAAAGCTTGGATTATAATCAAGTGAACGGCATCTTGTTTCGTGATGGAAACGGGGAAATCATAGAAACTCCGGATCGGCATCTCATAGAAAATCTCGATAAGCTGCCATTTCCTGCCAGGCATCTCCTTCCTCTTGAAGAATATCGCAAGATTGGTTTTCAAACAGTCGGTGGGAAGTATCGAAAAAGCATGTACGTGTCTAGCATTTCCACGAGCCGTGGATGCACGAGTCGTTGTAAATTCTGCAGTGATGCCGTTTTATACAAGAACATGTGCAGATCACGAACTGCCGAAAACATCGTTTCGGAAATCGAACAAGCAATCAAGGAATTTAATATTCGTGCATTTTTCATGATGGATTCAAATTTTACTTATTCCCCCGTCCGTGTCCGCCGAATTTGCGAGCTGATCATTAAAAAAAAATTGGACATTGTATGGGGCTGCCACGGACGGGCTGATAATGTATCATTGGGATTGCTTCGACTCATGAAAGCAGCAGGTTGTAACCGCATTGCTTATGGTATCGAATCGGGTAGCCCAAAAATTTTAAAGGCGCTAGGAAAAAAAAGTTCACTTGACAAATCGGTAAATGCAATTCGATGGACGAAAATGGCCGGCATCCAAGCCGTCATGTATTTACTCTTCGGTTGGCCAGGCGAGACGAGGAAAGATATGCAATTGACACAACAACTCGTCAAACAATCTCAACCCGATATAATGAGCATCACGATGCTCATTCCCTATCCCGGCACGGATGTATATGAAATGGCACGACAAAATAACTTGATACAATATGAAGGCTGGGAGCATTACGGGTATCCTTACAGCGATGCTCTCTACTATCCTGGTCTCGATGACACTTTTAAATTCCAAATGAAGATGTTTCTCAATTTTTACTTGAGCCCGTCGTATATCTTGCGTTCTATCAAGAATATTGGAACCATTTACCGGTTCTTGTTTTTATTTAAGACGTTATGCATATTTCTCCTAGGCGAATTCCTCTATCGATTCGGCCGCGTCAAGCACGTGACAGATACTCTTAAAACCTTGTCTTCGCGGGAAAGAATCGCCCCTAGGGCATCCACGGGCGATGATTAATATCTTGCAGTTTTTATCTTTTTCTGCTAAAAAAACGTGTAATTGCGGAATTGCATAGTTCTGGGGATGATTCTAGCCAAGATTCTCAACTTTTTTCTCTAATCGAAGATTTTAACCTCGTGAATGACCATGGACTTGAATGCAACTACCGACCCGATGACCCAAGTTCAAGATAATATCACCCGGTCTTTGAAAGCAGCGCTGGAAACCATGGGCGTCGGGGAAACGGAAGTTTCCTTTGAAACTCCCCCGGATCCTTCACTAGGCGATATCTCGACCCCCTTATGCATGGGGCTCGCGAGGACGCTGAAAAAAAACCCGCGACAGATCGCGAATGACGTGAAAACCCAGCTTGATGCAATGGACATGCTCATGGTCTCAAAAATCGAGGTCGCGGGTGCAGGTTACTTGAATTTTTACTTGAACTGGGGGCAATTCATGATGCTCGTCCACGAACAAATCGCGGCGCAGGGTGATCGGTATGGCTGCATCACCATGGGTGCGGGAAAGAAAGTAGTAGTGGAACACACGAGCGTTAACCCGAACAAACCGATTCACTTGGGTACTGCACGGTGTGCCGTGCTAGGCGATTTAACCGGTCGTTTGTTGAAGATGGCTGGATACGAAGTCGAAATCGAGAATTACGTCGATGATCTCGGTCACCAGGTTGCGGTAATGCTACATGGTTACGAGCATTTCAAGGATGAGGTCGAGCGCAATTCAAGCGACAAGGATGATTTCTTCCTCGGCTTGGTTTACGTGAAAGGCGAGGATGATATCAAGAACACCGCTGATGGCGAGGATATCATACGGGATCTCTTGCACAAGATGGAAGACCCAATGACCGAGGAGAATAAAAAGGCTAAGGAACTCGTCGACAAGGCCTTACGCGGCCAGCTCGAGACCATGTGGAATATGAATATTTTTTATGATTTGCTCATCTGGGAACGACACATCATCGCATCCGGGTTATTCGCGCAAGCCATCGAGCTTATGCAGGAAAAAAGTCCGGAGAATTGTTACAAAGTTCAGGAAGGGCCGGACAAGGATTGCATCGTCCTCGACATGTCAAGCTTTGGTGATAAATATGTCCAGGATAAAAAGCCGTACAAGATCATCGTTCGATCCAACGGAGTTTCGACCTACACGGGCAAGGACATCGCTTTCCAGATGTGGAAATTTGGCGAGGCGAGCGGATATTTCAAATATGAGCCATGGATAACACAACCAAATGGCCAAGTGCTATTCACTTCCGAGATCTCGTCCCCAACTGAAAAAAAGAAGAAAAAAGGACAAGATCGGGAGTTCGGCAGGGCTGATCGAGTCATAAATGTTATCGGGTACGAACAAACCTTTCCCCAAGAAGTCGTGAGATCATCGTTGAAAGTGCTCGGATTTGACGACCATTACGAGAACTCGCAGCATCTGTCCTTCAAGCATGTTTGGCTTCCCGATCAAAAATTCTCGGGCAGGAAAGGTACCTGGGTTGGGTTTCATGCCGATGCAGCGATGCAAAAAGCCATAGAGAAGGCGTTGAACATCATCCGCGAGCAAAATACTGAGATTCCCACTGAAGAACAGGAGAGCATCGCGAAAATGATTGGTGTCGGCTCCATCAAGTTTTACCTGGCAAAATTCGACACGGAGAAGGATATCACGATAGTGTGGGAGGATTTGCTCAATTTTGAAGGGGATTCTTGCCCGTACGTGCAATACTCGTGCGTAAGGGCCCAAAGCATCCTAGCAAAAGCTGAGGATATGGGTATCCAAGTCCCCGACAAGAATGCACCTCTTCAATCAGACGCGTTAGATTCTCCCGAAGCAAGAAGCTTGTACTTTTCACTCTCTCAGCTTCCGCGAAAGATCGAAAGTTTATCAAAAACGTTGGATATCAACCAAATCCCGCAATATGCACTGGAGATCGCGGATAAATTCAACAAATTCTATCACGAATGCCCGGTTCTCCGAACCGACATACCAAGCGAGACACAAGCAGCACGGCTTCTCCTGGTTCAAGATACATTGCGTGTTCTCAAGCAAGTAATGGAAAAATTGCTCGGTATCGATATTCCGAGAAAGATGTGATCTGAATTCTTCGTGAAGAATGATTTTATTCACTTTCGCCCAATTCGTCAAATTCTCAAGTAAATTTTTTTCTTGTCTAACATCCAACCGACGAACCCCACAAGGGCAATGGAAAACGCGCACAACACGAGACCGAACCATGCAACCTGCGGCGTGAGCAAGTTAAAAAGTCCCAGATCACCGAGTAATGTACCTGGAATGACGCCCACGATGTACAAGATCAACGCGTTTCTCCCCATCGGGGTTAACAAAGGCAGCTTGAACTTGAAAATGTATTCCATGCTGAAAAACAAGACCAACAAGAAATACCCCGCTGCAATCGCGAGCAAATCTTGCGAGACAGATAGGTCATGATGCTCGAATGGAATGAACCACATGATGACGAAGCAAAAAACGAGGCTATATGCTGCAACTGGCAAGTGGCGTTTCTTGATTGCTTCGACAGGATTTTCCTTGTTGAACCAATCCCAAAAGCAAGTGCCCATGATTGATATAGCACCAAAACTCATCAGTTCAAAGGGAATCATGTATGCATCAAAAAAAGTTCCGGACCCCATCCATGGTATCGAGGTTCCGGAATTGTGACGAAACACCGCCAAATCAGGTATCAAGTACAAGGTCCCGTGCAAGCACATTAACCCAATCGCGATGAAAACACGCTTATCCGGATTCTTCACGAGCAAAACGGAAAGGCCTCCTATCAAGGTGCCTAGACCAAGGGCCGAGAGCGTGGAATCTTGTCCCAATAACAAACCACGGTAATTCACGTTAAATTCATCGCTGATGGCCTGCAAGCCAATGAAGGCCCCTACACGTATCGAGAGCCTGCCAAGGGCACCTGCGGTGCCGAATTTTCTTTGCTTGCTTCTGAATGATATCGGTATCGTGACCCCGAGCACGAACATGAAAAGACTCGAACCGAGATCGATGATCGTGTAAAATTGATTTTCCATGTCCAGCCAATTCCACGTGACATTGTCCGCATTCACGAATTGCCAGCCATGATCGATGATGGGCGGCACCAGATGCATTTTTCCAAGCTCCCACGTGATCCACGATATGGCAAGAAATAAAACCGTTAATCCACGAAATTGATCGATGAAATCATAACGCTCATGTTGGGCTCGTCGACCCTCTGCTTTCTTGCGTGATTCCCACTCCTCCGATGCGATACCTTCAACTTTTAATGATCTCGTGTTATCTTCCACCAAGATGCTCACCATGACATAGATTTAATGAACAAATGATTAATCGGCAAGCATTGTATATATTCACACGTTCCATCTCCGATTTCATGAGCATTCGAGCTCAATAGGAACGATGGACGGGCAAAAAAGAGCTAGCGTGGCATGAAATTGAATAAAAACGTGATCGGTGCATTCACGAACACCTTGAAGGAATATACATCGATGCTCTTTGATATCGCCACCGAGCTTGGCGAATTTTTCGGTTCCACCCTTGGTAATGGCATGGTAAAACTCGTCGAGGATCCGCAAGGGAATTTCAATGTCACGAGCGATGGCACCACGCTCATCAACGAGCTCCACCTACGGTACAGGCATCCCATCGCATCGTTGTTACTAGAAGCCGGGGACTGCCAAGGAAAAAACCATGGCGATTTAACGAAAGGAACAATCGTTCTTGCGTGTAGTCTGGTGATCGCGGGGCTAGAGTTGATGGAACAAGGCTTGCATCCTAATGTCGTGAAACAAGGATTCAACACGGCGTTGCGCGTGGTGCTCGACAACCTGGACAGGTTGAAACAAGACTTTTCACTTGATGCAGACTCGATCAAGGAAAACATGAGCGCTTTTTTAGCGCAGAAACTTTCGAAACCCGCGGCGAGGCACCTGGGGTCAATCACAGCGGATCCCCTGCTCACATTCGTTCAACGAATGATCCGGGACGGGGACTGGACTAGATTATCGATAGACGAGCTCATGGCCAAGCTCCTCGACGAGATCGTCATGATCATCCACACGGAAGGCCAAATCACCGATTCATTTGTCATGAACGGGGCGAGCATTAGCAAGAAACCATTATCGTGGAAAGAGCGATGGAACGATGTTACAATTACAAGGCTCCATAATCTCCGGATCGCGATGCTTTCCGGGGAGCTTTACTTGGATAAAAAAAAACTTGACCACGTGCAATTATCCGTCAACTCTATCGAAACACAGAGCCAGTTTCGCGCTGGTCTCGAGGATGCGTGGATCGAAAAGGCAAGAGCGCTAGTAAGCATGGGTGTTAACGTCTTGATCACCGAAAAGGGAATCGATGATGCCCTCGTTTCTGCCGTGCAAGTCGGCAAGATGCCGGTTCTCATATTTCGTCGTGCCAAGATGGAGGAGATGAAGCGCGTGGCAAAACACGTTCATGCCACCATCGTGAATGACATCACTTCCTTGGAAGCTATCGATCTCGGCCATGCGGATTTCATTCGGCCACAGCCGATGCGAAAGGACATCGCCTTCGTGTTCGTTAACAAGAGTGAACCGAGGCATCTAGAGCTCGTTATCACCGGATCCATATATAGTATTTGCGACGCCGTCAAACACCACGTGACGAGCGCGTTGAAAACCCAAATTCGAGCGATTCATGGTGGCATGATCGATGGCTATCCCATCGTTCTCGAGGATATCGCGAAAAATTCTCGCGTTGAAATTCATGGTCATCCAGGAAGCAAGAGCAACCTTGCATGCAATGCATTCCTTGATGCGATGGAAGGGGTCGCGCGAAGGGCTGCCATCAATGAGGGAAAGGATTATATCGAGGTGGGTGAATTCACCCGTTCGATGCATTCGATTCCTGTAGAATCAGTCGCGAGCATGATCGACATCGCCACTATCACTGCTTGCAAGCTTCTCGGGGTTGATGGCCTCGTGATCAACGAGATTGGTTGGAAAAAACGAACGGGAACGCAACCCCATCATGAGAAGGAGCATCCACAACAAGGGACTGATTCTTAATCATTTGGGTTGAGTATCACCGGGCAAATGTTCATTACTCGAATTGACAAGGAAACCCCTTCTCCATCTATAAAAGATTAACCTTTCCTTTCTGCTTGGTTATTTCACTAGCTGGATTCCTTATCGCATCAAAATTCAGTATGCTAAGTTATTTTTTACTATTTCTGAATGATTTCAAATGGAATTCGGAAAAATTTCATGTCAATCAAGCAAGGAACACTTGGTTTTTCTTCAACTCTCAAGACTTTCTTTGACCATGTTTGGTGCATGTTGATTTATAAATTGTCGATTGAGTTAGCTGAATGTCAAGAAAAAGATAGAAACTGGATATTCTGCATGAAAAGTTCAATATCTCTCATTCATCGCCAGGAGTCTTGGATATCTCGGTTAAAATGCCACATATTTCTAATTGCTATACTCCTGGTAGGATTGATTTGCTCTATCTTAATAAATATCCTATCTACGCCTTTTTTCAAGCTATATACGGGAGAACTATTTCCAACGTACGGGGATATTACCGATTTTGACATGTGGTTCGGATTTGCCGCCTCCATTAAATACGCAATACTTAATAATGGTGCAGGCTTCAATTCTTTTCTCTTCACGAGTGTTCACGCATTCACACCTTTATTTCCTGGTACCCTATCGATCTTTGATTTAATTTTTAACAACATGGTCGTTTCTGCAATTATTTTGAATGGAGTATTTAATGTGGGAACATTATTCGTTCTTCGGAAAATCGTCATTGAATTTTACCATCTTGAAGGAAAGGATGCTCTAATCATCTTGATTATCTATCAATCAAACTTCGTCATCTGTATGGATTCCGCTCTAATGAACGTGACAATGCCTGCTGTGGCTTTATGCATTACTCTTGCGTTTTATACTAATACAAAATTAGCGGAAACCCCCAATTTTGAAAATGGAATGAAAGTTTTTTTGACGAACACGCTCGTGGTGTTTTGCCGTGAAATCATCTGGCCATTCCTGATGGTCGGTCCTATACTCGTCGTGATCAAGGATTTCGAGAAAATTAATGGCGCGAAGCATCGAATTTCGTCATTTTTACGAAGGGAATTTAAAACATTATATTTTTCTATCGCTTTACCATTAATCTGTTACCTGGAGTATTTTTTATTGGTTGATGCTTTTCCTTCGATTTTTCGGCAACTCGATACACTTTCTGGCGATAATCTTTTCAGGACCGTTCCCACGTTCTTGTTAAATGCATTTATCGCGTTCAATGTCATGCCGTTTTTGATTTTGTTTAATATTAAAGGCATTTTCAAGAAAAAGGAAAATTTTCCATTGATAATTTGGACGGGGATCTTTTTCATAATTCGTTTTCTGATACCAGGTCCGTTATGGGCGCATTATTGGGAACCAGTTATTTTTTGCATTAGCATCTTATGTTTCCAATCTTTGCAGAAAATTCAGTGTGAAACAAAAAAAAATCGAATTGTATCAGTGATTGTTTCCCTGAATTTGGCATTACTCTTCTTCGCTGTAATATTTCCACGTGTTTTATTTGCCATCTACTTTTATCCATTTGGCCCTTCGGTATTAGTGAATTAATGCTGACAACGTTTTCTTTTAAACTCCCGGTAAATTAGAATGGCGTTGATAACCGAACATCCAAGAAAAATAAGACTAAAAATGAAAAAACTAATTTTTTCAACTGGATCAGAAGCTAGTCCGAGAAAAAGAAGCAATAAATTAATTATCGAGAAAGCGAGAAACAAGAAGAATCCGATAAAATAATACAAAATTGTTTGTTTAGAATGACCTTCGTGCAATTGCTCACGAGATTTTGAACTAATTCCTTGAAAAATCGGTCGTGATTTGAAATCGATGAGCGTTTTACAAATCACCCCATATCATACCAACGAAAGCAGCGTGATGAATTTTGAAATTAATCGATATTGTAGTCATTGATAGTTGGTGGTATTGTTTTTTAAAATATATATTCCCGGAATTTCGAACGGATTCTTCTATCCTTCCCGACCAATGAAAAAACAAGCTAACTATAAAATCCTATTCTTTCGGCTTGATCGCATCGGATGGACATATGTTCACGCACACGTTACATCCCGCGCATTGAGACTCGTTAACGATGACCTTGTTGTCATCGGACAAGGTGATAGCCGGGCAACCGAAGTTCTTTATGCAGATCATGCAATTCGTGCATAACTTTTCATCGATGCAAACCGGCGTGGGCTTTGATTTGGTAATTCCGGCCTCGTAAAGTGAACACGGATGCCGCGAGATGATGACACGGGCACCTTTCTTGGCAATCGCTTCCTCGATGGCCTTTGTAACCTGCGCGAGATCGTTTGAATCGACGATCCACAAGTCCTCTTCCTTCACGCCAGAGCCGAGCACGATTTGTTCCAATGAAACCTTGGTTCCTTGCTCTCCCGTGATGAGATAGCCCGTGCCAGGATGTGGTTGGAAGCCTGTCATGGCCGTGATGCTATTGTCAAGAATCATGACGATAACATCATTCTGGTTATAAACAGCATCGATGAGGCTGGGAATGCCCGCGTGGAAGAAGGTTGAATCGCCAATGATCGCGAAAACGGGACCATCGTGCAGTTTGCCGATACCATTAGCAAGGCCAATGGATGCACCCATGCAAATGCACGTATCGATTGCATCGGTTGGCTTGTAGAAGCCAAGCGTGTAACAGCCAATGTCGCTGGAGTACACGAAATTCTTGCCTGACTTTTGTTCGACAAGCTTCATCGCGTAGAATGTGCTACGATGAGAACAGCCAGGGCAGAGCACGGGGGGCCTTGGGGATGCCTTGTGCAGGGTATCCGTGGATATTCCAATGCCCGTGAATGGGTTCGGGATATCGAGGAAATTCGCGAGTCCAGCGATCGTCGAGGAGAGATTCAACTCCCCCTTGCGGGAATAATATTGCTTTCCCGAAATCTCGATCCTCGCGCCCACCTCGAAAGCCAGTTTCTTGGCAAAATCTTCGATGATCGGATCCAATTCCTCGATAATAAGAACGCGATCGACGTTTTCATATAATTTTTTGAATAATTCCTCGGGAAACGGATAGACCATCCCGAGTTTGAGCATTGAAACCTGATCTTGCATCCCAAGGTTGGCGAGTGCATCGCACGTGTAAGCATACGGGATTCCCGATGATATGATTCCAACCTTAGCCCCATCCACAATCGACAAGCTGGTGAATGGAAACTCGTTCGAAATCTTGCGCAACATCTCGTATCGTTCGAGCATCTTCACCCGCTGGACCCTGGCATTCGTTGGAAGAAACGTCCAGCGAGCTCGGTTGTCATCAAAATCATAGATTCTGGGGCCGACGTCCGTTCGTTCACCAAGTTCGAGGTCACCCCTGGCGTGATTCAAGCGAGTCGTCGTTCGCATCAAAACAAGAGTTTCGTATTGCTCGGAAAAATCAAAAGCATACTTGATGATATCCTTGGCTTCTTGAACGTTGATGGCTTCAAACACGGGTACTAAGGCATGCAATCCATAATAGCGGTTATCTTGCTCGTTTTGGCTGGAATGGCATTCGGGATCATCGGCCGACAGCACGACGAGACCACCGTGTGCGCCGGCGTATGCTGCCGTCATGAACGCGTCGCTGGCAACGTTCAACCCCACGTGTTTCATGCACGCGAAGCCCCGGGCGTTACACATTGACGCGCCGAGCGCAACCTCGAATCCCACTTTCTCGTTGGTGCTCCATTCCATCTTGCATTCACCAGGATGAACCTTGCAAATATCGGTCAATGCTTCCATGACCTCGGTGCTCGGCGTTCCCGGATAACCCGCGGCAACCTTGACACGAGCCTCGTAGAGGCCCCGTGCTAATGCCTCGTTCCCGAGCACGACTCCTTTTTTTCCTGGCTCATCAATCGCGTAAAATGGTATGCTCATGATTCAATCCCGTTTTGCTTCCTTGCCAATTTGAACGCCTTCATCGAAAGCTTTCATGTTCACTTCAAGTGCTTTTTTTGGCACGAAGCTCTCGACCGTTTTCTTCATTGTCTCGATACTCAAGGGGAATCTCTCGATTCCTGCAAGTACACCTAACATCACGACATTGGCAGCCAAGATATTGCCCGCATCGATCGCGATCCGGTCTGCATCGACGACGATCACGTTGCTTGACGCGACACGGAGATCTTTCTCGATTTCTTCCACGGGTGGATATTCCCATTCATTGTACGCGCTGATGGCATCGAATGGGCACACGTTATCGATGATGCAATACTCGCATCCAGTGCAAGGTTCGAGCACGACGGACAAGCCATTGCGAATCGAACGGGTCAAGCCACGGATAAGCGTGAATCCTTTCTTTGCCATATTGGTCCCGCTGAAGACCTGGCTGGGAACGCAGTGCGCGAGACAGTTTCCGCAGCCAATGCATTTCTCTTCATCGATCTTCAACATGCGGTGCGTCAACACGGATGGCGGGATGACAACGTTTTTCGAGACGATGATATGCGTATCCTTATTCACGAATGCGAGGTTGCGTAAAGCCTCGGAAATCTCGAATGCAAGTAAGACATCAACGTCGCCCTCGATCATGAATGGCCCTTCCAGTGATTTTCCGAAACGAAGGAATGACGAAACAGAACCGCCCCGTTGGCTCATGCCGTGCGTTTCTGCTGTTCGAACCTTGAATCCTTCATTTAGCGCCGCCCAACCAAGTATCATGGAAGCTCGAATGACGCCAGTCCCCCCGATGCCAACGCAAAGGAGGTTATAATTATCTTTTTCCATGATCGGAGTTTCCGGTCGTTCCTTGGTGTCCGTTGCCATGGTCTTTCGTGCATCCCGCAATGACTGCGTCATCATTGACGAGAAATACGACCTATTTGAATTTTAACCGAAAAATTAATTGCCTAACTAAATGTAATTGGATATTCAATTACCGGGGGCTCCGATCCTTGAAATGTTATTTGTTTGGAGAAAGCACGGGCAATTTTCGGAATCTTCGCATGAATTTCCTAGTCATGATCTTCGACTGGAGAACCTTTTTGAATTTCAATGGCATACTTCTCTAACGGTAGCAAGTGCTTTACGTGGGAATAGCTTCCCACGCATGCTTAATTGATTAAATCAAGAGGTAATCGTTAATGGCTGATCAAGTTCGATATTGGAACAAGGAAATAGAAACGATGCCAAGAACCAAGTTGCAAGATTTGCAAGTGCGACGGTTCAAGGAACTGATCAAGCGATGCTATACCAAGGTAAAGCATTACAAGGAGAAGTTTGATGAATTGGGGATAACCCCGGATGATTTCCAAACGCTTGATGATCTGAGCAAGTTTCCGATAACCGTGAAGACAGATTTACGCGACAACTACCCGTTCGGTATGTTTGCCGAGCCGTTATCAAATATCGTTCGCATCCATGCCTCGTCAGGAACGACTGGTAAACCCACGGTGGTTGGTTACACGAAACATGATATCGACGATGTCTGGACCGAGTGCATGGCCCGTGGCCTTGTTGCTGGTGGGGTTAAGAAAGGTGATGTCGTGCAAAACGCGTATGGGTATGGCCTATTCACGGGCGGCCTTGGCTTTCATTATGGTTGCGAGCGCGTTGGCGCGTCGGTCATCCCCATCTCGGGCGGGAACACTGACCGGCAAGTGATGTTGTTTCAAGATTTCGGCTCGACCGTGCTCACCTGTACGCCGAGCTTTGCAGCTTATCTTGGCGAGTTGATCAAGCAACAAAATGTCGATCCCAGCCAGATCAAGTTGCATACGGGCATTTTCGGTGCTGAATTCTGGACGGAAAACATGCGGGAGAAGCTGGAAACCCTCTTCTCGGGTTTGAACGAGTCAGGCACGTTCCGGGCACTTGACGTGTACGGTCTGTCTGAAATCGCAGGACCAGGTGTTTCCAACGATTGCATCTTCAAGCACGGCTTGCATGTCTGGGAAGATCACTTTTTCCCGGAAATCATCGATTCTAGCACCCATGAAGCGGTTGCACCTGGTGAATCCGGCGAGCTCGTGTTCAGCACGATCACCAAGGAAGGTATACCCTTGATTCGTTACGATACTAAAGACATTTCCTCGCTTGAATATGAAAAATGCGAATGTGGCCGGACATGCGTGCGACATGCCAAGATCACGGGTCGCACCGATGACATGATGAAAATCAAGGGAATTAACGTGTTTCCAAGCCAGATCGAGTTCGTGCTCATGAAGATTCCCGGCGTCGCCGAACATTATGAAATCGTCGTCGAGCGCGACATACTCGACAAGATCAAGGTGCGCGTCGAGCTCACGCCCGAGACGTTCTCTGACCAGATGTCCGAGCTCGAGGGCTTAAAATCCACGATCGAGAAGGAAATGTACAACACGCTCCAGATCAACGTGAACGTGGAGCTTGTTCCACCAAACACGATCCCGCGCAGCGTGGGCAAGGCGAAGCGCGTGATCGACTTGAGAACCGAAACATGAGGAGGCAAATGACATGGTAATGCAAATCAGCGTTTTTGTTCCGAATAAGGCAGGACAGCTTGCAAAGATCACGGGAATCTTGATGGAAGCCGGCGTCAATATACGAGCATTGACTGTCAGTGAAACATCCGATTATGGCATCCTCCGCATGATCGTGTCGGATCCTGAGAAGGCGCAAGAAGCATTGCAAGGCAATTTTCTCGTGGATCAAACCGACGTCATCGCTTGTGAGATGAAAGATGAACCCGGATCATTGCACGAGATTGCATCGGTGCTCGGCGATGCAGGAATCAACATCGAGTACCTTTACGCTTTTGTCGGGAAATCAGACCAGGCCATCCTGATTTTACGCATCGAAAACAAGATGCGTTCGAAAGCAATTGATGTGCTTGCGGGTGCTAGCATCAAGATATATGATTCCGAGGAAATATATACCATGTGAGTTTTTCGTTTCGTCAAAACGAATTTTTTAAAATTTATTTTTCATTTTTACAGTGATTTTCCGATTCTTGTGACGTGATTTGAAAGATCTGGCACATCAAGCTCGAGCCTTGCATCGTCATTGCAATATTTCTACAAAGACTAATCTTAATGTATAAATACGTCGTGTCGGCATGTATTAAATAGAATCGCATTCTCTATGTACGGTTTTATCGAAACCAATTGGTTCAATCTTGCCTGGCAATTGCAAGCAATAACCCGAAAGAAGCAATAATAATAGCTCGGAACGTGGCAACGGAGTCGCAAGGAAACATGAATGTAGTCTTGATCTACCCCAATTATCTGGAATCGTTCTTCGTGGTACCGAGCTCTTTCCAGCAAAATTTGGGACTTGCAATGATTGCCGCTGCGGTAAGAAACGCGGGTCATGTTGTCACGGTGATAGATGCAACCGCTGAACGACTCAATATTCGACGTTTGGAAGAAAAAGTGCGCCACGCGAATCCTGACATCATCGGGATCAGTGCCAATGTCTCTTTTGCCCGAAAAGCGACCATCACGGGACGCTGGATGAAAATCAAGTTTTCCCGCGCCAAGATTGTCTTCGGAGGCCCCTGGCCAACCATAGACTACGAATATTTACTAGAAAAGGGTGCTGCACATTACGTCGTGATTGGCGAGGGGGAAAAAACGATCGTGGAATTATTGAAAGCCATTGAAAACGGAATGTCCTTGACGGAGGTTGATGGTATCGCGTTCATGGATGGGGATAAGGTGTACAAGACCAACCCCCGTGCGTTGATCGATGATCTAGATGCCCTGCCTTTTCCAGCATGGGACTTGTTTCCCCCGCCACGAAAGTATTTCAGCAACGTGAAAGGCAAGAGATTCTACCCGATCAGCACGTCGCGAGGCTGCCCGTTCGGGTGCATTTTTTGTTCAAAGATGGTGCACGGCTACAAGATCCGAACACGATCGATCGAAAATGTCATTACCGAACTCAAATATCTCAAGAAAAACTTCGATATGGATGAAGTCATTTTTACTGACGATAATCTCAACTTCTACATCGACCGTGCCGAGCAATTATGCGACGCGATCTTAAACCTTGATTTTAAGTTCTCCATGGCCTTTTTTAATGGCCTCCGTGCGGACCGGTTACCACCACGGCTCGCATGGAAGCTCTCGCAAGCTGGTACATATGACGTGTCCTTGGGCATCGAATGCGGCAACCAGGCATTGGTCTACAAGATCGGAAAAAATTTGAATTTGGACGCGGTCCGGGCGGCTGTTAAATTGTTGAAACGCTTGAAGATTTACATCACGGGGTTTTTCACGATTGGCTTGCCTGGAGAAACGATTCAGTCCTTGCTGGAAACGAAACAGTTTGCGCTCGAGTTGGATGCAGACTTTTCCGATTTTTTCAAAGTCATTCCCTTTCCCGGCACGAGGCTTTACCATATCATCCAGGAACGAGGAAAATTCCTCATCGATATGCGAGAGAACATGAGTTTTTACAATGTTTCGAAGCCAACGTATGAATTCAATGATTTACCGCACGAACTGGTGGATCTCGCCATTCGTGACATGAACAAGTCGTTTTACTTGCGCCCGAGAAAGATCCTCGCGTTCATTGCCCGGATGCGATTAAAAAATATCCGGTGGCAAGTTAATTTCCTGCTGGTTATATTCAATTCAATCTTTTCAAGAAAAGAAGCAAAACCTCGTCCCGATTTGAAAAAATACATCGTCAGTAAAATCTTGAATCATGACCTAGCTCGTTAGATAAACCGTATGTAAATGCGTTTTAAACCAGATTTTTCAAGATCAGCTTGATGAATTCAGTGAATGCCCACCAGAGATCGTGGATCGAGGTCATCTGGCCGATGATGTTGAGGATCTTGCGCGGCCGGAGGTAGAACCACTTGTACGCGAGCTTGAATGCCTTCTCGATGTCCGTGCTTTTTAGGTTCCATATCTCGAAATTCGCATTGTGAACGACATAGCTTTCCTCGGCTCCCGCTTTTCCTCCGGTGATGAAACGCCCATGTTTGACAACCATGTCGTACATTTTCGTGCCGGGAAATGGGATAGCCTTGAAGAAATGCGGATAATCGAGATCGATGGATTTGGCAAAATTGAGGGTTTCGACCATCGTATCATAAGTATCGTAAGGAAGGCCGAGAATGAAGAAACCACCGGAGAGTATCCTGTTTTCCTTTAAAATCCTGGTTGCGGTGATAACCTTTTTCAAGTCCAGTTTTTTTCCGATTTTTTTAACAATTTCCTGGTTTCCCGATTCGATCCCGAGCGCAGCAAAATACGTGCCAGCCGCCTTCAACTTGTGTCCGAGTCGGGGAGACATCCGGTCGGCGCGAATGCCATTGGTGAACTTGATGAGAAGATTGAACTTGTTCTGGATTATTTCATCCATGATTTTTTCGGCACGATCTATGTCGTTGTTGAAATTATCATCGATAAAGAACAACTCCTTGATGCCAAACCTTTCCTTGAGATATCGAATTTCCTGGATGATATTTTCGATGGAACGCTCGCGATACTTGTATCCATGGACAACCTTGGTGCAATAAATGCAATCATAAGGACAGCCACGGCTGGTCATTATTGGATAAAAAGGAACCTTCCTATGCTGGAAGTTATATTTTTTAGTTTGCGGAAAAAGGTCCCACGCGGGAAACGGGAGTGAATCAAGGTCCATGATACATTCGCGTTCTCCTGTCTTGATAACGGAACCCTCGGCATTCATAAACGCGATTCCCCTTATATCTTGTAGTTTATAGATGTCGTTATAATGTTCGAGTAATTCAACGATCGTGCGTTCACCCTCGCCGATGACGACGTAATCCGCGATCTTGTTCTTCAAGATTTTCTTGTATTCAATCGTTGCCCATGGCCCGCCCATGATGATTGGGACATTTCCCAAATTTGCCTTGATGTACCGGGCGCTCATGATGGCTTTGCGTGATATGGAGATGTTCGTTGTAATTCCTAGTACATCGGGGTTGATTTCTTTCAACATCTCGATTAATCCCGGCAAGCTCACGTTTTCTGCTGCTGCATCGATAACCGATACTTCATGGCCAGCTTGCCGCAAGACTGCTGCAAGATAGCCCAATCCAAGGGGGGGATGTAACGGAATGTCTAATCTCAAGTAATTTCCTAAAAAAACATTGGGAAAAACGAGGCTAATTTTCGACATCAAGTTCTTGACACATTAGCTTGAAATTAAGCTTTTTACAAAAGCTAAATCGTTCGCGAGGGAAACTAAATGTCCTAGATTGAGACATACACGGGTCGAATTAACATTCTGGAGAACAAGCATGGGCAAAATTAATATGGGCGTTTAAAGGAAATATCATTCATTCGCCATCAAAGTTATCCCGGTAATCAACTTAAAACGCAATCTTGAATTAAAAAAGCACACCATACCGATCCATTACTCTTGAAAGAAAAAACAACAAGCAGCATGGCGACCAAGCATTATGAGAACAGTTCGGATCCTGTTGGGCTCGATGAATGAAACCAAGAAACAAGCTATCCAGGAAGCAATCTTGAGCTTTGGAGAGATGCTTGGGGAAGCCACGGTTGAATGCGTGGAAGTGGATTCAATCGATCAACCATTCAACGAGGATGTGAAGAAGGGCGGCATTTCAAGGGCACGCAATGCACTGGCCTTGGCTGGTGAAAAGGTCGAGGACGAATTGTGTTATGGAATCGGAATCGAAGGAGGGATCGTCAAGTATCAAGGCACCTGGTACATCACCGCGTATTGCCACGTGATCCGTGATGATGGCGAGGAACACGGCGCCTGGACATCGTTCTTGGAGTGTCCCATGAATGTTCTTGATAGCATCAAGCGTGAGGGGCAGTCGCTCGGCAACGTGGTCGAACGCATGCGCACTGAAAAGCATTGGGAGACGAGTGGCGGTGCGTTTGGCACGCTCACGTCCGGCCGCTACACGCGATTCCAAGCTCTTCGTGATGCCATGATCCTTAGTTTCAGTCCATTTTTCACCAAGACTTGATTTGACCATATTTCATCATGTCAGTTACGATCATCCATGGTATTTGAACGAATAACAGGTCTTCTCCCATGGATTACAAGGATTTTCTATCCGGCCAGACCAGGAATAACTTTTGGTCGATGGCCAAGCGCGATCTCATCGACTCAGTTCTATCTCGATTTGTGAAACCCGCGTTCGAGGATCGAAAATCACCCTCGATATTGAATGTCGGGGCTGGCATGGGTGATGACCTTTGCATCTTGAATGGTTACGGCGTTGTAACCGTCGTTGATATCGATAAAAAGGCATTGGACGTCATTCCGGCGTCGTCATGCAGCGAGAAACGCGTCGCGGATATCCTTGATCTCCCGTACCTGAATAATTCATTCGATGTCGTCACTTGTTTCGATGTATTCGAGCATGTCCAAGATGACTCGCGTGCTTTTCACGAGGTGCATCGCGTGTTGAAACCCGGTGGTTTGCTTGTCTTTACGGTCCCGGCCTTTCAGGTCCTTTTCAGCGGGCACGATCGTATCTTGAAACACGTGCGACGGTATAATCGCCGGATGATACTTGCACGGCTGGATCATTTTTCGATCGTGTTTTTATCGTATTGGAACTGCGTTCTTTTTTTGCCGGTTGCAGCGCGAAGGATCCTGAGCAAACCCGCACCATCCCGAGAAGACTTGGTTACCTTTTCACGAATCACGAATATCATCCTCTTTCACTTGCTTCATCTCGAGAATTTGCTCTTGGAAAGTCGAGTTCAATTACCATTCGGATTATCCATGGTGGGAATTTGCAAGAAATTCGAGAATTTAAGATAAGTTTTTGTGCCATCGAAGGTTTTCAGAATCTAAGAATCCAAAAAGTGTCGATCATGGGCTGGTTTGATTTCTTAAAGAAAAAGAAGGAACCCCAAAGAACCGAGAACGCCGAGACCCCGATGAATCAAGGAAATGAGGGCGAAAATTCCAAATCGTCATCAAAATCGGGCCTGCGTCTGAACCAGGATGCTGCAGTTTCCATGCAAAAGGAAATAACATTGCTCCAGGTGCTTGACATGATATATGATAGTCCTCTAAGACTTGTCATGCAAAAACGGGGACAAGCCGAGGTTACGAAGATCCTCGGGACATTCCTGGATTCGAGGTTGGCGGCAAAAGATTATTGGTCGCAGCCAGGCAAGGAAATCGTGCCAGCCATCATGGACCTGTTCCATGAAGGAGACCAATATGCAATGCAGCGCGGGTTCAAGAAATCGCCCCAAAACATGTCAATGCTCATCAATATTGCCATCCTTGGTGGCTTGGCAGGAATCATGATCCTCCTGTTCGTGATTGTACCTGACATCGCAACGACATTTTTGTTGGTAATCGTTTGTGTCTTGTGCTTCCTACCAAATCTTATAAAGCGCTGGGTAAACACGAAAATCATGAAATTTCAAGAAGCAAACGCGAGTGACTTCGTGAGATTAAACACGACCCGCCTGGAAATCATCCATGACATGGCGCAATACTTGATCACCGATATTCGTGAAGCCCTCATGAATGCTGGTAACGATGTCTCCTTGATCCGCTTCCGGTTATGGAATTCCGATTATAAGGACATAAAGGTGTTGGATGCAAAGTTGGTGCCCGGCATGAGTAAATCTATGTATGACGTGAGGTTCTTGAAAGAAGATGAGGATGCAAACGCGCCGGAAACGCTTAGCGATAGGGATCCTGATGTCGATTTCGATATCGAACCTGCAACACAAGATCCTTCTGCCGGGGATTTCGATAACGATGCCAGCGATATCGATGATGATGCTAACGACGATCAATGATTTGATTTTTAGTGCCGGCGCCATTTCTCAATGAAAATATTTATTCGATTTTTTCGCCAAAAAAAGCCATTCCAAGGGATTATTCAACGCCTTTTTTCTTGAATTCATACGTGTGGCCAATCCGCGGTTCATCGCCAGGTTACCCGTAGGTAAATTCTTGCTGGGTTTTTTCCTTGCTTTCCATTTGCCTGCTTATTGAATGCCGATACACGATCCGTGAAATCAAACCCACGAATACGGAGATAATTAAAATCCACCACAAGACTACGAGTACTTCGGGTGGAAATTGGCCTATTACGAGCCAGAACGTGAACGCGGCCATGATAAAAACATAGATTATGCACCAATTCCTTCCATCTGACGGTTTCTCCCCCAAGATTTCTCACCATGGATGATTCTTGCGAATAAATGCATTCCTCCGTGGGTTGTCCAATTCCATGCAGGCCATTCTAATTCAAGCCTTAATATTTTCTTGAACCGACACGCTTATTAAATATAATATTATAATTTACAATGTATTCAATGGTATTTCATAAGCACTTGCGGTTGATGCATCATGGCAGAAAAAATCATTTTGAATAAAAAATTATCCATCGATGGCGACGACAGGAAAATCATGTCCCTCTTGCAGGAAAATCCCGATCTCACGCACAGCGAGATCGCTGAAAAAATCAACAAGTCCCAGCCTGCAGTAGGGGCCCGAATTCTGAAGCTTGAGCGCAAAGGCCTGCAAGCAACGCAATATGGCATTGATTTGAAGGAAAACAAGTTCTCGGTCGCCCTCGTCACGATGCATGCGAAAAAACCAACCGAGATACTTGACATGATAAGTTGTTGTCCCTTCGTCATCAATGCCTTCAAGACATCAGGAAAGACGAACGTGCTTGTTTGGCTGGTTGGTTCGAAGCTGGAAAAACTCGAAGAAATTGTCGAGGTTCATTTTCGCTCGAAACCGGATATATCCCACGTTAACATGTCCGTGATCATCGAGACCATCGGTCGCCTCGTCATGCCCGTGGATTTCAATTTCGAGAGCCATAACGCGGTGAAATGCGGCGATACTTGCCACGCATTACTCGAGGAGCGGGAGAGAACCGGCGAGGATTATATGCCATACCAGGGAGATAGCGACGTCAACAACGAATTTGGGATAGATAATGATGACAAGCGCATCATCATGTACTTGCAAGATAATCCAGAAATCACCCATTCCACTATCGGGGAGAAGATCGGGAAAAGCCAGCCTGCCGTCGGAGCGCGCATTGCCAAGCTTAAGGACAAAAAGTTCCTAGGGATCCAAAAAGGCGTCAATTTCAAGCTGGTCGACCAATTCCACATCGTGCAGGTCGCGATTTCAGCGTTGAACAGCACGAAGATCCTTGACCGCATGAAAAAATGCCCCTTCATCATCACGGGATTTCGATCCACAGGCGACACGTCTCTCATCGTCTACATTGCCGGCCATTCGCTCGAAAAAATCGATGACATCATCGATTATTGCGTTCGGTCCGACGAGAATGTCAAGGAGATCGAGACTGCCATCATCTTGAAATACATGAAGGATTTAGTTCTTCCTTACAATTTTGATGCTGAATTCTTGGAAGATATAGGCTGCGTGGATTGCAAGCATTGCAGCCAGAACTTCAAGATGCCTCAAAAAGCGTCAAAATCATCCAAGAGTAAATCAGCCAGTTTGGAGTAGGGCAAATTCTGCCATTATATACCGAACATGTTAATCGAAGGATCCTATTTTTTCTCATTTAGACCGATGGAAGAAATAAAATTAATAATTGGTACGCTCAAAACTTCATTATAATTTATATCGGATCTAAAGGCCGACCTAAAATGCTCAGGATTGCAAACAATTACCGGATACTCAATGGTAAAGTTATAATAAACATCCACGACCGATTGTGTGAAACCCCGAACGAGTTATTTGCGAGTGGATTATTTCTCAAGATCCTAGATACCGCGATCAAGGAACTAGAACGACGAAAATCAATTCTCTTACGTATTTTTGGTCATTATGCGGAGAATGCAACTCAAAGTGACATTGAGATGCTAGTAGGCGTTTTTAAATACCTTGTAAAGATGCCACTGGATTTAATTCCAAATATCGTGAAAGGTTCTAAGATTTTCGTTGAAAACAGGGATTATCTTTATGATTTTGTTGAATTCGTGTACAATTATTGGCGCAATTTTAATCGATTTATTGTGTGCAATTCTGAAGGTGACAGCCTGGACGAGCGTCCCTACCGCACGTTCAACAACACAATTGAAAAAGTAACTCATTTGATTCGCGGCACGTACCGGGATCTCCAGGAAAACATCGGCAATTCCCATCCGAGCGTGTATCGGCAAGTTGCGGCAGGAGCGGAAGTCGCCACGATTGCCCTGCCAAAGGATATACCTATGCCGAGTCTGTACGCGGACAAACTTGCAAGGATTCCAGTAATCCGCCAGGTTCTGCTTAATCCCCCGCTTGTTCTCTCGACCCCAAATAACAAGCGATCGGGACAATTCGAAAGAGTTGCGCAAAATCTGATTGGTTTTGTTGATTTAAATCCGGACGAATGGCTGTGCTATCCTGCTCGGGTCGGCAAACAAATAATACTCGTGTATTTTCATGAAAAGTTTTACGAGCTTGGATTTTCCTTGTCAAACTTGTTCGAGATTGCGAGTGATATCGACTTAATGCAAAAACCGGATGGAATTTATTTATTCGGGGTTCAACGTGATTCCATCGAAGGACTTGGAACTTACCCGACCAATTTTTTCGACGACGAAGAAAATGACATCCTTGTTGCCGCGTGCCCGAACGATGACGAGTTTGGATATTTCGGGTATTTGAAGAAAATGATGCTCACGTTGTATAACATTCGCATCATGAAATCGGGAAAGATGCCATTCCACGGGGCCATGACACGAATCATACTTGATGGTAACATCGATGTTTCGATCTTACTCATCGGTGACACTGGTGCGGGAAAATCCGAAACATTGGAAGCTTTCCGCATGCTGGGCGGTCAAGCAATTTCTGACATTCTCATCGTGGCTGATGACATGGGGAGCCTTGAAATTCATGAAGATGGAAACGTGTACGGTTATGGCACGGAAATTGGTGCGTTCATGCGAATCGACGATCTCTCGACTAGCGCAGCGTTTGGACAGATCGATCGTGCCATCATCATGAATGCCAACCAGATCAATGCTCGCATCATTATTCCGGTCACTACGCTTCAAAAAGTCAATGAAGGCAGAAAAGTTGATTATTTTCTGTATGCTAATAATTATGAACTTGTGGATGAAGATCACCCTGTATTGGAACAATTTCAAACGCCCGAGCAGGCCATCGCCGTGTTTCAAGAAGGGACAGCGATGTCGAAAGGAACTACAACATCAACTGGGTTAACTCACGCTTTATGGGCAAATATCTTTGGCCCGCCTGAATACAAGGATTTGCACGACGAGATTTCAAGCAGATTCATGATCCAGCTCTTCAACGCGGGCGTATTTGTTGGTCAGATGCGCACGCGACTTGGTATCAAGGGATACGAGCACAGCGGTCCCGAGGCGTCAGCGCAAGAATTGCTTTAATTGATTCGCGAACTCAAAGCGGGTCAATCGGAATAATCTTGCTCTAGTTTTCTCAAGCGAATCTATTTTTAATATGGATAAATGACACGTGATAAACTTAAAAAGTAATATCGGACGTCCTCCCCTATTGTACCTTGGCGCGGGGATGCTTGTGCAACCTGCACTTTGCAAGATGCACATTTTGCAACGATGCAAAATTTTTAATCGAATTAATTAATATTTGCTCGAGATAAGGCTAGCAAGCCTTGTCCTCGCACGCGCGAGCTTTTAGCATGCGAATCATCCTGCTTTACTCGAGTCTGCGATTTCTTGAGGTGCACGCGACGCGAATAACGCG
>Ga0209039_10000121_pt1 | contig 69085 bp, 52 predicted proteins | sample BogFormECP12_OM1_FD_188238 | JGI IMG/M metagenome (GOLD analysis project Ga0209039, IMG submission 188238) | Bog forest soil microbial communities from Calvert Island, British Columbia, Canada - ECP12_OM1 (SPAdes) (version 2) | ecosystem: Environmental > Aquatic > Freshwater > Wetlands > Bog ...
CGCTGGCATCCAGAATCACGTCGAGCGACTCGCCACCGGCGAGAGTGATGGAGTTGGTGTAGTAATCCATGTTGTTTCCCGCTTGATCGCGCAGGAGCTTGGCATTGAATCCGATGACGTGCATGCGGATGCCCAGGGAGGCCAAAGTCTGGTATTCCGAAACGTCCAGGTCGGATATACGAAGGAGCGCCTTCTTACCCGCCGGAATGTTGATAAGGGCAGGCAGCGGCTGGGAGAAATGACTTCGGCCATCCGACGACTCCGTCTGCATGGGACCGTTAACGACCGTGTCCGGGTAGCTGCGCCCGTTGAGCAGGAAGTACTTGTCCTTCATGTCCACAAAACCTTCGGGGTTGAAGGTCATGCCGACAAAGTGGAAATTGGGGTCGAAGCCGTGGATCTGGAGGGGGACCTCGACATCGTAGTACGTCGAGCCATCGCCGTCATTGTAGGCATACATGCCGACCGGATTCCCGGACGTGCCGGCGCGCTGCGTTGTATTGGGGGTGGCTGGCAGAGGATTGCTGCACAGAACATCGGGGGCGAGGGTCACACTCGGGAGGGTCCCATCGTCGCCCTGTCGCCTGCAGGCCGTGCGCAGATCCCTCTGCTGTTCCACCAGCCCTGCATAGAGGGTGTGTAAGCCGTCGGCCGGGACGCGATTCTGCCGCGGGCGCACGTAGAGCTGTCCCACCATGCCCATCTGCAAGTGTTCGGGAGGGGTGATATGGCAGTGCCAGAAGTAGGTGCCGGCGTCGGGGGCCAGATAATAATAGGTGAAGCTGCCGCCGATGTTGATGGCCACCGAGGCATCGGGGACGCCGTCGTAGAAGGGCGAAGCATTGGGATAACCGTGGAAGTGGACGGTGTGCTGCTCGAACAGATCGGGGCGCATGATCATGCCCACGTTGGTCAGGGTGAGGAAGAACTCATCATCCTCATCGATGGCGAACAGGGGCGCCGGGATGTTGCCGTTCATCACGCCGATATCCATGATCTGGCGCGGGTCCACGTGGCCATCGATGGGGGCTGGCGCCGGGGGGGTATAGTTAGGGCTATCCAGGTCGGGCTGCAGGCCCACCGCGCCGTTAAAGCTAAACGTGCCGCCGGCATCGATCGTCGTGGCGGGGTCGCCGGGCGACAGGTTGGCCGGACTCGGCCCTTGATCCAGTGCCGGAAACACGTCGTTGAAGACGTTCGGGAACTCCGTACCGGCCAGGTGGTTCATGATATCAACCAGCCCGGACAACGGCCCGAAGGCGAACATGAAGATCTGGTTGCCGTCGGCCATGGTGGCGTAACCGTCGCCACCCGAAATCTGCTGGCACTTGATAGCGCCGTTCACATTGCTCGGCACCCCATACCCGTTGCCGCCTTTAGTGAACGTCGTGTGAGTGGTGTAGTTGGGTTCCACATTGTTGGTACTAGCCGTGTGGGTGATGGTGCTGTTCGGACATTGAACCCGGAATGACTGTGCGGTTACAGGCAGTGCCGCCAACGAGACCAGCGCCACCAGGACCAAAACGGTACGTATCTTTCTGCTTGCCATGCGTTGTCCTCCTCCACCACCAGAACCGGTGGCGAATGCTTTGTCGCTGCTTCCAACGGGACCCAGCGCTCAAGAGTAAGCGTGGAGCCACCGCTTTACCGAGTATTAGCGGAACGGTCCGCACGGTCTTTGCTCACAAGCAAACAATCGGAGAGAAAACGTATTTACCCGGAAAATCGGTGAATTGGGCCGGCTAAAATGCTGCAAAAAGCGACATAACGGAGGGAAGTTCCAGTACGCTCAGGCTCCAGTGCGGCGGAAATTCCCCTCCCCAAACACCAATTCCCCGCCCCCCCCTCGTCCTCATCTTCTCCGCTTCCTCTTCTTAGCTTTGTCTTACTCTGCGTCTCCGCGTCTCCGCGTCGAAGGAAACTTCCCTAGTAATCTCCACTGCGCAGTAGCGGCCAAAAAGAGAGCCGGGCGGCTCCCAAGGAGATCGGGGCCGCCCGGTGGGGATCACCCGTCCGACAGCGGTGAAGAATCAACGCGCCACGCTCATCGCGACGCTCCGGGTTTGGGCTGGAGGGCGGCGGTGGAGGCGGGCACACTCGGAGGCTGCGGCTGCGGCGCGGGACTCTTCGGCTTGGCCGGATCGGCCGGCTGCGCGGCGGGCGCGGACGCCGCGGGAGTGGACGCCGCCGGAGGGGAAGCCTTCCGGGGCAATTCAGTCGTGTTGCCGGTGCCGACGTTAATGGTGCGCAGGTTCTCCTCGGTTACATCCGGCGCGCGGATGATGTGGGGTGTGATGGCGAATACGATTTCGTTCTCGGTGCGTTGTTTATTATCCTGCGCAAACAGGTATTTGAGGATCGGAATCCTGCTGATCCAGGGATAGCCGCTCATGGACTGGGTCTCGGTGTCCTCGAGAATGCCTCCCAGCAGGTTCACCTCGCCATCCACCAGGCGGGTTTCATGCTCGATGCGGCGCTGGCCGATGATGGGCTGCGTGATTCCGCCAATGGTCTCGGTGCCATTCAGCGAGGAGATCTCGAGCGTCATCTTCAGCGTGACTTCCTTATCGGAATGAATGTGGGGAGTGATATCGATGTTGACGCCGACATCCATATATTGGAATTGAGTGCTGACGGGGCTCACGCTGCCCGCGGCGACAATGCCGGTCTGGAACGAGCCGGTGGCGATGGGCACGCGGTCGCCGATTCGGAGGGTGGCCTTTTCGTCGTTGAGGGCGCGAATCTCGGGGTTCTGCAAAAGTTTGGTGTTGCTGTCGCTCGCCAGGAAGGTGAAGGAACCTCCGGAAACGCCAAGAGAGAAATTGCTCACGCTGAATACGCCGCCGGTCGCGGCGGCGATGCTGGGATTGAGGCCGATGTTGACGGATGTCGGCACGTTCATCCCCATGGTGCGTAGGCGGTCGCGGTTCACCTGCATCACGGCCACATCGATCACCACCTCGGACTTGGGCTTGTCCATGGCGCTCAGCAGCTTCTCGGCCAGCACCAACTGGTCCGGCGTGCCGCGCACAATCAGGGCGTCTTGCGCCGCCAGTAGTTGAACGCGGGTGACGTCCAGCATTTGGCGGACGACGTTGGCGGCTTCCGTCAATTCGGCCGAGGTCGAGAGATTTTGCAGGTAGAACGTCCGCATGACGTTGGTTTCGACCTCTTTATGTTTTGCGGGCGATTCCGCGGCCACCAGGATGGTGTTTCGCAACACAGGGTGCCAGAAGGTCTTCGATTCCAGGCGGACCATGTCCAGGGCTTCGCGGAGCGTCACATCGGTGAGATCGACGGTGATCTTCTGCGCGTGGTAATCCGGATCGATGATCACATTGATACCCGCTATTTTGCAGATCGTTTTGTAGGCGGTGTCCGCATTCCCGGTCAAGTGCAAGGTGATGGGAGCGTTGGAAAGCGGCACCAGCTCCACCGCCTCGCCCGATTCGTCGGCCGGCTTGGCAGCCGCCTCGGCCTTGGGCGCTAAGCGCTGTTTCTCCTGCTTGCGGATCATGTCGGCCGCACGCCGCAACTCCTGTTGCGCCAGGAAGCTGGAAGTGTCGATCTCCACCGCGTGCTGGAATTCCGCCATGGCTTTCGCAAGCTCGCCTGTGGTGAGCAGGTTCTGGCCGTTGCGGACATGCTCCATGGCGGCATTGAAGCGCATGCGGGTAAAGGCGGTAAAGTACTTCGCATCGCCCGGCGCCAGGGTGTGAGCCTGCTTGTAATACAAAAAAGCGGCATCGTAGTCTAGCTTGCGCTCGGCGGCGACCCCATGATTGTAGGCGGTGCTGGCGCGATCCGCATAGGCAGGCAGACACAACGCCGTCAGCAGCATCAGAACCGCCAGCCCCTTACGATTCCCCATGGCTCCGATATCGACCGATCTGGTTTTTTTTCGCACGGATTTACCCTAACCTTAACGCACTCACCGGCGGAGTTATTTGCGGTAGCGCAAATGCGGGCTGCCCCATCTGTGTGAAGAATGATTACTTGACAGACCGGGGCGGCACATGGTTCGCTCTAATGATAGTTGTTTTCTCGCACTTTGAAGAGCTTGTCGACAGGGCGGCAATTGGGTATTTTGTGCCAGCCGTGTTGAACCACAGATAAGTCCGAATGCTCGGGGCTTTCGGTTTGTGGTAGTGGGAATGTGTTAGACGGCGCCCCACTGGGGTGCCCGCTGGGAGGGAAAAACGAATGTGCCGTAGTTCAAGGTGCAGCGCGGGAGGCCGGCGGTAGTTATGCCCGAGAACCGGAACCTCGCGCGCCAACCGGCGGAAGCCGCAGGCAGCCGCGCCAATGGCGCCGAGCGCCTGAGTATTGTTCCCCGCAAGGAGGAGAATAACCAAGGTTGTCCGGCGGCGGAGCGCTCGCCGCTGTTTTCCGGCATGTTGCCCGGCGACTGTTCGGGGATCTCCGGCACCGCTCGTGCCAGGGCTTTCCCGCGCGGCGAGATGCTGTACGTGGAGGGCGATTCCATCAAGCAGGTGCTGCTGGTGACGGCCGGCTTCGTGAAGATCACGCAGATTGGGAATGGCGGCTCGGAGGTAATCATCAGGCTCTGTGGGCCGGGCGACGTGCTGGGCGCCGTGGGCCTGTTTTCCACTGTCCCGCACCGCACGTCGGCGCAAGCATTCCGTGAGTGCCGGGCGCTGGTTTGGGATGCACCCGCTTTCAAAGGTCTGGTAGGGCGCTACCCGATGCTACACCAGAATATGGTTCGAATTCTGGGCGAGGACTTGCTGGAACTCGAAGTGCGATTCCGGGAAGTGGCAACCGAGAGAGTTGGCCCGCGGGTGGCTCGCCAGCTCGTGCGATTACTGGAACAGATGGGCCGGCCGGCCGATAATGGCGATATGGAGGTCTGTCTTTCGCGCGAAGACTTGGCGCAGATGACGGGCACAACCTTATTTACGGTCAGCCGGCTGCTCTCAGCCTGGGAAGCACGCGGGATGGTAAAACCTCGGCGCGAAGCTGTCGCAGTTTGCGACGTTCAATCTTTGCGCGAAATATCCGAATAGAGCCGACGCGCCGCATCGCGCACATAAGGCTGGATTTCCGGCGGGAAACGGCATCCGGTACTGGGAAGTTGGCCGGGGCCTATTTGCGCGGGCGCAAAGACGGTGCAACTTCCGCTCGCTCACTATCAACTAATGAGAGGCATAGGTGCGAGTGTTGTCTAGGGATGTTCTTTTAGGGTAAGGCAGAGGGAAAAAGGGATGAGCCAAATGCGGCGGATCGGTCTTGTGGCAGCGGTGGTGGCGGCGATTGCCGTGTCCTACGGACTCGGCCGGCACCAATCGCAGACGCCAACGGGTAGCAAGATGGGGCGGCAGGTGCTGTATTACGTGGACCCCATGCACCCGGCCTACAAATCCGACAAACCGGGCGTTGCCCCGGACTGCGGAATGGAATTGGAACCGGTGTATGCCGAGGACGCCGGGAATCGAACGGCCGCGGTAGCGGCGCAATTGCCCGCGGGAGCGGTCAACATCGATGGCGCCGCGCAGCGATTGCTGGGGGTGCGGGTCGCTCCGGTGGAGAGAAGCGCCGCCACGCGCACCATCCGCGTAGTGGGCCGCGTAGTTCCGGAAGACACGCGAGTGTACCGGCTCAACTCCGGGGTGGACGGAGTGATTCGAGAGACATACGGCGATTCGGTGGGCGTCAAGGTCAAGAAGGACCAGAGGCTGGCGACCTATTACTCGCCCGATTTCCTGCAGGTCGCTTCCGGGTTCCTGGCCGCCACCGAGCGCGTGCCGGGCTCGGCGGGCAACGCGGGCAACGACGGGAACCGGACTGTCCCGTTTCCCGGCGCGGTCTCCAAGCAAGGGTCAAGCAGTCTTCAGGGTTACGCCAATCGCCTGCGCAATCTGGGCATAAGCGACGTGCAGATCAAGCAGATTGCCGATAGCCGCCAGCTTCCCGAGAACGTCGATGTGGTGGCGCCGGTGGAGGGATTCATCCTCGCCCGCAACATTACGGCAGGGCAGCATTTCGAGCGCAACAGCGAGTTTTACCGCATCGCGGATCTGAGCCGGGTCTGGGTGGTGGCCGAGATTTACGAAAAGGAGGCGCCGTATCTGCGCCCGGGCGGCATGGCGCAGATCGCGTTGCGGGACGAAGGGCGCCGGCTGCCGGCGCGCATTACCGACAGCCTGCCGCAATCCGAGGCCGGCGGCGGGACGGTCAAGCTTCGTCTGGAGGTTGAGAATCCCGAATTCGTCTTGCGGCCCGATAGATTGGTGGACGTCGAGTTGCCTGTGCGCCTGCCGCCGGCGGTCACGGTTCCGCTGGACGCATTGGTCGATTCCGGAGCGCACGCGCGGGTGTATGTCGAGCGCGCCGAAGGCGTCTTCGAGCCTCGCGAGGTGGAAACCGGATGGCGTTCCGACGACCGGGTCGAGATCCGCCGGGGCGTTCGGCCGGGCGAGCGGATTGTGGTTGCGGCCACCTTTCTGGTCGATTCGGAAAGCCGGCTGAAGACACCGGCGTCCGGGCCTGCACCCGCCACCAACAGACCGCCCGCACAGATGGCGGCCGCAAAAACGGCGAAAGATCCGAGTTGCGGCATGCAGGTGGATCGGGCCAAGGCGGCCGCCTCGGGCAACACTCTGGTTTCCGGAGGCGCCACCTACTACTTCTGCTCCAAGGAGTGCAAACAAAAGTTCCAGAGCACTCTCGCCGGACCTAAAGAGAACTCAGCCAGCAGGCGCCAGGGAGACTGACGATGATTAACCGGATCATCGACTTCTCCGTGGAGCACAAGCTGGCGGTGATCGTTTTGAGCATTGCCGCCTGCATCGGCGGATGGTGGGCCATGGTCACGCTGCCTCTGGATGCTACTCCGGATTTGAGCGATACGCAGGTCATCGTCTATTCACGATGGGACCGCAGTCCGGATATTGTCGAGGACCAGGTGACGTATCCGATTGTCACCGCCATGCTGGGTGCGCCGCGGGTCAAGGCGGTGCGCGGCTTCTCCGATTTCGGATATTCCTACGTGTACGTGGTTTTTGAAGATGGGACCGACCTGTACTGGGCGCGGTCCAGAACCACAGAGTACCTTTCGAGCGTGCTGGCGCGTTTGCCGGAAGGCGTCACAACCCAGCTTGGCCCCGATGCCACGGGCCTGGGGTGGATCTATCAGTATGCGCTGGTGGATACCTCGGGCAAGCTCAACAGCGCCGATCTGCGCTCGTATCAGGAGTGGAACCTGCGTTATTACCTGCGTTCGGTGCCCGGAGTGGCGGAGGTTGCGCCCATCGGAGGTTACGAGCGCCAATACCAGGTGAATCTCGATCCGAACCGTCTGCGCGCGTATGGCATCCCGGTTAGCCGCGTGGTGGAAGCGGTGCGCAGCGGCAACAAGGAGTCGGGCGGACGATTGCTGGAGTTCGGCGGCACGGAGTACATGGTACGCGGCCGCGGTTACGCGCGCACCATCGAGGATTTCGCGAACATTTCGCTGGGCGTCACGGACGATGGTTCGCAGATCCGCATCAAGGACGTGGGCGAGGTGGGGATAGGGCCCGATCTGCGGCGGGGCGTGGCCGATCTGGATGGCACGGGCGACGTGGTCTCGGGCATCGTCGTCATGCGCGACGGCGCGAACGCTCTGGATGTAATCAACCGGGTGAAGGCCAAGATCAAAGAGATCGAGCCGGGGTTCCCCCCGGGGGTGAAGCTCATCCCCATCTACGACCGTTCAGAGCTGATCCACAACACGATCGGCACGGTGAAGCAGACGATCGTCGAGGTCGTAATCACAGTCGTGCTGATCATCCTGGTTTTTCTGTGGCACTTCCCGAGCGCGGCCATCCCCATCGTCACCATGCCGGTCGCCGTGCTGCTGGCGTTCATTCCGTTCCGCATGATGGGCATCAGCGCCAATATCATGTCGCTGGCGGGGGTGGCGATCGCATTCAGCGAGTTGGTGGACGCTTCCATCGTGGTGGTGGAACAGACTCACAAGAAACTGGAACTGTGGCAAAAGAACGGGCGCCAGGGCGACTGCCGCCCGATCGTCATCGAGGCCATCAAGCAAGTAGCCGGGCCGACTTTCTTCGCTCTGCTGGTGATCGCCGTCTCCTTCTTGCCGGTGCTGACTCTGCAGGCTGAAGCAGGCCGCATGTTCAGGCCGCTGGCGTATACCAAGACGCTGACCATGGTAGCGGCCGCCCTTTTGGCGGTCACACTCGATCCGGCGCTGCGCGTGCTGCTGACGCGTGTGGAGCGCTTCAACTTCCAACCGGCATGGTTGTGCCGGGTCATGAACGCCCTGCTGGTGGGCGACGTAAAATCCGAAGATCGCCATCCCGTCAGCCGGCGGCTGATACGCGTCTACGAGCCGGTGGTGCGATGGACGCTGCGCTGGCGGTGGGCGGTGATCGGCGGGGCGCTGGCGGTGGTGGCGATCACCATACCGGTTTTCTACCACCTGGGATCGGAATCCATGCCGCCGCTCGACGAAGGCACGCTGATGTACATGCCCACAACGCTGCCGGGCATCTCCATCGGCCAGGCGCAGCAGTTGCTTCAGGCCACGGACGGCATTATCCGCCAGTTCCCGGAAGTGGATCGCGTGCTGGGCAAAGCGGGGCGCGCGGAAACCGCCACCGATCCGGCTCCGCTCTCGATGCTTGAGACCGTAATCACGCTGAAGCCGCGTTCGGCGTGGCGGCACGTGGATACCTGGTATTCCTCGTGGGCGCCGGAATGGGCGAAGGGCGTATTCCGCCACATCACGCCGGATACCATCTCCACCGAGGAACTGGTGGCCCAGATGAACCGGGCGCTGAAGATTCCCGGTGTGAGCAACGCGTGGACCATGCCGATCAGAGGGCGCATCGACATGCTGACTACCGGCATTCGGACGCCGGTGGGGCTGAAGATCGCAGGCGCCGATTTGCAGCGCATTCAGGAAATCGGCGCCGATGTCGAAGGGTTGCTGAAGACCGTCAAAGGAACGCGCACGGTGCTGGCGGAGCGCACGGCCGACGGCTACTTCCTCGATTTCAAATGGGACCGCGAACAACTGGCGCGCTATGGCATCAGCGTGGACGATGCGCAGAGCGTGGTGGAGAACGCGATTGGCGGCGACAATGTGAGCACGGTGGTGGCGGGGCGGGAGCGCTATCGGGTGAACGTCCGCTACCAGCGCGATTTTCGCAGCGACCTGGGCGCGCTGGGCCGGGTCCCGGTTCCGGCCGGCGGCCAGCGGCAATTGCCACTGAGCGACCTGGCGCAAATCAGCCTGGCCACCGGGCCGTCCATGATCCGCAATGAAGACGGCCTGCTTACGGGATATGTTTATGTGGACTTGGCGGGCCGCGACCCCGGAAGCTACGTCGAGGAAGCCAACCGGCTGCTGCGCGACCGTTTGAAACTGCCCACCGGCTACTCGATCGCCTGGAGCGGGCAGTACGAAGCCATGGAGCGGGTGAAGGAGCGGCTGAAGCTGGTGGTGCCGGTGACGCTGTTTCTGATCTGCCTGCTGCTGTACATCAACACCGGGTCGATGCCCAAGACAATGATCGTCTTGCTGGCGGTGCCTTTTTCCGCGGTGGGCGCCATCTGGTTTCTGTATTTCGCCGGCTACAACATGAGCGTGGCGGTGTGGGTGGGGTTGATTGCGCTGCTGGGGATCGATGCCGAAACCGGCGTCTTCATGCTGCTCTACCTGGATCTGGCCTACGAGGAGGCTCGGCGCGAAGGCCGCTTGAACAGCCTCGGCGAACTGCGGGAAGCCATCGTTCACGGAGCGGCGAAACGTCTGCGGCCGAAGTTCATGACGTTCGCCACCGTCTGCGTGGGCCTGTTTCCCATCATGTGGGCCACGGGCGCCGGTTCCGATGTGATGAAACGTATTGCGGCGCCGATGGTCGGCGGCATCTTCACCTCCTTCGTTCTGGAGTTGCTGGTATACCCGGCCATCTACGAAGTGTGGAGATGGAACACAGCCGTGAAGAAACTGGCGGGATACGCCGAGAGCCCGGCGGGAGAGTTGGAACTCATGTCCCGATCGCCGGTCATGAATGTGGCCGGCGATTAGCGGTATTGCGAGGTGGATATGGCAATGGCAAACGTTGCGGCAATGAACGGGGGCACGACCAAAGCTGGCGGCGCGCTTGCGCTACTTCTTTTCGCGGGGATCGCATTCGCGCAGCCCACGACTATGCCGGAAGCCGCGCCGGCTAAGGCGGCCGAGTCGCCTTCGCTCCCCGGCAGTCCCCCCAAGATAACTTACGTAAACGGACAGCTCAAGATCGATGCGCTGGGTTCCACTCTGGGGGCCGTTCTGACGCAAGTGGCGGCCCTCACCGGCGTAAAGATCGATCTTCCGGCCGGCGCGGACAGCGAGCGGATGCCGGTTATAGAATTGGGACCGGGACCGGCGCGCGAGATTCTTGCCTCGTTGCTCAGCGACTCGAATTTCGACTATTTGATCCAGGCCTCCGATGCCGATGCGGAGAGAATACAAAGCGTGCTGTTAATGCCGCGCGAGAAGAAAGGCAGCGTGGAGGTGGCGGCGCGTAACGCCCGCAGCCCCAACGTGGCGGCTGCCGCGCCGCCGGAAGCCCCGGCGCCGGATCCCCCCGCGGCCGAGACCCCAGCGCCGGATGCCAGCGCCGCGAATCCCGCGGCCGCGGCCATCCAGGCCGATCCATCCGCGCCGCCATCGAATCAATCCGGGCAGCTTCCGTTGTTATTGCAGCCGGATACAACCAATCCGGCGAAACCGGGCGCACTGGCTCCTCCTTCGAATTTGAGCCAGGAAAGCATCACCCAACAGTTACAGCAAATGTACCAGCAGCGAGCGCAGATGACGCAGCAGGACCACTACACGGGCACGCAGCCGCTGCCCCCGATTCCGGGAGTCAACAAGTAGGGGTCGAGGCGAGTTTCGCGCCAGCCGCTTATTCGTCTTCGGGCGTCGCCCGGGGCATCTCTCGCACCCTTTGAGGGCCGCCACCGTCAGGGAGCGGCCGGCGGCGATCGGCTTATGGCTGGTTATTGGGTGTTGGCCGTATGCTGGCGCGGCTTGCGGCCGGGCTCACCACCGTCCCGCCAAACACGTCCGGCTGAGATGGCAGTTCAAGGTATTGCAGATTGAACTGCGCGCTGATGCTCTTGGTGCTCTTACTTACTTCGTTTTGCAAGTGGTCCCGGCGCAGTGCGGCCTCGATCTCCTGGCGAGCGGACTGGATCGGCACTACGTCCTTAGACTCGACCTTGTAAACGGCAAGAGCCGCGGGCATATCGAGAACCTCGGAAACCTCGCCGGGCTTAAGATCGAACAGCTTGACCTCTTCCCCTTGAAGACCGACCCGCCGCAGCGTCGATACGTTGGCCGGAGGTGGCGTGGCCTGGATGTGCAAATGGTTGAAGGCATCCTGTAGCGCCTGATTGGGATCTTCGCCGGCAACCACCCGTTTTCTCAACTCTTCCATCTCGGATTGCATCGCCTTGGGGTCCAAAGGGCGCCCGCTTTCGGTCGGCACCACGAACGGCACCGCCAGACGACGCACTTGAACCTGTTCGTATTGGTCCCGGTGGTCGTCGTAATACTTCTGAACATCGGACGACGTAACGCCCGGCGCCTGGGCCTGCATTTTCGCCAAGAAAGCGTTGGCCAGGACGCGTGTGCGCGCGAGCTTTACCTGGGTGTCCAGTTCTTTGGCGATGGCCGGATCCTTGGCGAGACCTTGCTGCTCCGCTAGAGCGGAAAAAGCAAGCGTTCTGGCATATTGAACCGCCTGGCGGCCACGCGCCGTTTTCGAAGCGTCCGGTGTGGACGCCTCGATATATTTGTCCAAATCCTCGCGCGTGATCACGGTTTCGCAAGGCGTCTTTGCCTGGTGGTCCTTGCAGACGCCCTTCAGCGTCACCACAGGCGTGGTGGGCGCCACGGGCAGCGTCACGCTCTTCTGCGACGCGCCCGGCGGCCCGGCCCGCCTGAATCCCGGCTTCGGCTGAGTCTGCTTTTGAGCGGGTTGCCCCACGACTGCGGTCTGGGCAATCATGCACGATGCACAAGCGAGCGTGACGGCAATGACGGAAAATCGCATTAAAATCCCTTCCTCCATTGTGGTTCGGGCCTCCATAGGTTCCGCAAGCGGCCCGACTGTGACACTTTTCCCAGTAGAGAGTGTTAGGCAACGGGTGTCTTTGTTCTGGGGCAAACAGATCTTGGACCCTTGCGGTACGCTTTAAGTATCATGAGAAAACTGACTGTCTGTATGTTTCTCGCACTTGCACCGCAGGTATTGCCGGCGGCGACTGGGTACCTGGTACACAACCTTGTTGCCGACGCGGCCTCCACGGTCACGCCGGCCGCCGATTTCATCGATTCCCGCCTGGTCAACCCGTGGGGGCTTGCCGCCTCGGCGACGAGTCCTTTCTGGGTGTGCGACGCGGGCACGGGCCTTTCGACCGTTTATACGGTCAACGACACCAACACCACGGTTTTCGGAACTCCCAACCAGACCACGCAGCCGACAGTGCCGGGCGCGGGGGGAACGCCCAAAGGCGTCTGCACGGGTATTGTTCCCAACACCGCCCCAGCGACCACGCCGCCCTCCTTCCCGGTCACCGCACCCGGCAAGGCCGCGGTGGCCGCGGGTTGGATCTTTGTAACGCAGGACGGTGTACTCTCCGCCTGGGCCAGCGGGGCCGACGCCACGCAGGCGTTCGTCGAGAAAGACAACTCGGCTACCGCGGTCTACAAGGGTTTGGCGCTCGTCACCACTCCCGTCGTGCAACTCTACGCCGCGAACTTCAAGACCGGAACAATCGATGTTTTCGATGCCCAGTTCAACAAGGTCTCTTTGGCCAGCGGCGCTTTCACCGACCCGAGCATACCGGCGGGCTTCGCCCCGTTCAACATCCAGAACCTCGGCGGCAAACTCTACGTGGCCTATGCCAAACAGGACTTGTACCAGCAGGGGGACGTCTCAGGCGTGGGCAATGGCTACGTCGACGTGTTCGATACCACTGGAAAACTGCTCCAATCGCTGGTGGTGGGTGGCACGGGCAGTCTCTTGAATTCACCCTGGGGCTTGGCCATGGCTCCGGCCACCTTCGGCAAATTCGCCGGCGACCTGCTGGTGGGGAATTTCGGCGATGGCCTGATCAACGCCTACAATCCCACTACCGGCGCATTCGCCGGGACCTTGCAGGACGGCAGCGGCAACAATATTGCCATCCAAGGCTTGTGGGCGCTCACCTTCGGCAATGGCGGCAGTGGCGGCGACAAGGATACGCTTTACTTTACGGCGGGACCGGGCGGGCAGAAGCACGGAATTCTCGGCAGCATTTCGGCGAATCCTAACGCAGCCTCGGTGGTCAACGCCGCGGAAGTGGGCGGCGGCATCGCTCCTAATACCTTCGTCACCATCTATGGCACCGATCTGGCGGTTACCAAGCGCAACTGGACCAAGGCGGATTTCGGCCCGACCGGCACGGCGCTGCCGACTTCGCTCGATGGCGTGAGCGTCTTGGTGAACGGCGAACCGGCGTACATCAGCTACATCAGCCCGGTCCAGATCAATTTGCTGACGCCGACCGATATGCCGACCATCGGGCGAGTCACGGTGCAGGTGTCCAACGGCGGCTTGACCAGCAGCGTGGTCATGGCGAACGTGCAGGCCACGGCGCCTTCGTTCTTCCTGTTTGACAGCGCTGGGCACGTCGCAGCCACTCATGCGGACAACACACCAATCGGGACGGCCACTTCCACGGTGCCCGGCACGCCGGCTAAACCGGGAGAATTGATTATCCTATACGGCAGCGGTTTTGGCCCCACCATTCCGCCGACGGTGAACGGCCAGCTCGTGACTGTTCCCGCACTCTTGACGTCGTATCCGGTAATCCAGTTCAATAACACCACTGGCACGATCGCGTGGGGAGGACTTTCGGCGACGGGTCTGTATCAATTCAACATAACCGTGCCTACCGTGGTGGAGGACGGCGAAGTGAGTGTGAGCGCCATGACCGGGGCGGGAATCAACTCGCCGATCATCGGGTTGATCACCATCAAACACTAACCGCGGCCGGCGAACTTGGATTCCAGATCTTCGATGGCCTTCCGGCAAGACTCGGGGAGGGGAACCGTCTTGTTCCGGCTGTAATCGAGGACCACTATGGTGGACTCTACCTCGGCGACCACCGCATCCAGGGTCTTGCTCACCACCCGATGTTGCAATTGGAAGCTGCGGTTCCCGATCCGTGTCACCTTGGCGCCGGTGTAGGTGGTATCGGGGAAAGTCAAAGGGTGCTTGTAGTCGCACGAAATACTGGCCAGTATCGGCCCGACGCCTTTGGGCGGCAACGGAGGCCAGAAACCGATGCGCACCAGGTATTCGACACGGGCCGTCTCGCACCAGCGCAGGTATGCCAGGTTGTTGACGTGCCCGAATTCGTCATGGTCGCCCCATAACAGGGGAATGGCAACCACGACGGGGAAATCGATCAGGGATTCGTGGCAGTGTTTCATTCAAACAGATCATCATAACCGATTGCGCAACCTCTGCCTCTTTCAGAGCCGCGTACCGTTAGGGAGCGGTGGGAACTGCCTTGGCGATTTCGACCGCGTACACGTGCACCGGACCCTGCATGTTGGAACGGAAAACGATCCATTTCATGTCGGGTGAAAAGGTCACGTTGGGTTCCAGCCGGTAGTCGTGCTTGCTCATGTTGACCAGCCGCTCGGCCTGAAAGAAACCCGTGTCGATGAGACTATCGGAATTCGCGGTCTTGATGCCGGCTACGTCCGGCACGCGCTGGGGGCGGAACAGGTAGATCCATTTGCCATCGGGCGCGCGCGCCACCATTTCGCTGTCGCCGCCGTCTCCGGCGAACAGCGTGCCATCGGGCGATACGTTGAAGTGCACCGACCATTCGTCGCGTTGCAGATGGTACCAGGTGCGCTTGCCGGTCGCCACCTGGTAGCCGGCCAGCCAGAAATCCTGGCCGCGGGGGGTTTGCAGGTCGTACCAGATCATGGCGCCATCCGCCGAAAAGAACTCGTGGCCGGCGATTTCCATGTTCATGGTGCGGGTGTGGAGCTTGGTCAAGCCGGTGCCATCGGCGCGGATGGTCCAGACGCGGTCTACCTCGTGCCAGGTGCCCTCGTGGCAGAACATGATGAGGTTGGGATCGGAAGGCGAAAACTGCAGATGACCCAGCCACTCGTGCTCGCGAAGGATATCCTTCACTTCGCCGGTCTTGGTGCTCACCGTGAACAGGACGCGCGGCGCGCCGGCGCGCGTGGCCATCAACGACTCGTGCAGCCGCAGGTCCTTGGCGTCCGCGAAGGTCATCGGTTTGCCGTCCGCGCCGACGGCCTGGTAGTTGGGCTGGCCGAAGCGCGCATTTCCGTCGGGTGGCCGGTTGGCTGCCGCGTTGGCGGGCGGCCGGGGTGGTGCGGCGGCCCCATCGACGTAACTGCCCAACAAAAGAGTCTCATCCGCATTGAGGGAAGAGACATTGCGTCCGGGCGGCAATTTGACGACCTGGCGCGTGGCTCCGGTATCGACATTGGCGGCGTATACCGTGGCCCCGCTGGAATTGCGTCCGCCAGCGGCCCCAGGCTGGCCGCCAGACACGCGCTTGATGTAGTAGACATCGCCGGTCTTGCGGCCCGCCACCAGCACCGACACCGGGCCGGGGACCAGCGGTTTGACTTCGCGGGTGGCGAGAATGATGGTTGCTATGCCGCCGCCGGCGGTGGTGACGATCAGCTTCTTGCCGTCGGCGGTGTAGGCGTTCTGATTGAAGTACAGGCTCTGGGTGCCGTCTTCGCGAGAAAGCCGGATGATGCGATGGCCGGTCGAGGCATCGATCCATTCGGTGGGCAGTTCGGCGGCCATAACCGCTGGCGCGAGGGTCAGTACGAGAGGCAGTATCCGTCGATGGTTCCGCATGGGGGTTCTTCTTTCGCGCCATTACGGCTTGGCGATCTCAACCGCGAAAACGTGCGTGGGGCCGAGCATGTTCGAACGAAAAACAATCCATTTCATGTCGGGGGAAAACGTGACATTGGGCTCCAGGCGGTAGTCGTGCTTGGCCAGATTCACCAGGCGCTCGGATTTGAAATAGCCGATGTCAATCAGGTCTTTCTTGTCGCGGAACGAACTGCCCTTCACCATCACCGGGCGGAACAAGTAGATCCACTGGCCGTTGCCCGCCGGTTTCAAAACCTCGTTGTCCGGCGACCGCGCGGCGACGCTGCTCGGCCCGCCTCCGTCGCCGGCGAACAGCTTCCCATCCGCCGCGACGTTGTAGTGCACCGACCATTCGTTGCGCTCCAGGTGATACCAGGTGCGATGTCCCGTGGCGAGGTCCACGCCGGCCACCCAGAACACCGTGCTCTTGGGCGTCTGCAGATCGTACCACACGGTTTTGCCGTCCGCGCTGAAGAACTCATGCCCCGCGATTTCCATGTTCATGGTCCGCTCGTGCATCAGTTTCAGACTTGTGCCGTCGGTGCGGATGGTCCACACGCGGTCGTTAAAGTGCCAGGGTCCTTCATGGCAGAACATGACGAGATGCGGGTCGGTGGGCGACATCTGGAGGTGGTTGGTCCAGTCGTTCTCGGTGTAGATCTTCTGGAACTTTCCCGTCTTGATATCGATGGTGTAGAGCATCTTGGGCGTACCCGCTGCCCAGTTCCCCTCGAGGCCTCCGCCCATCCCGCCGGGCGGCGGTGTGCGAGGCACGGTTTTTCCATCGGGATCGGCCGCGATGCCCACCAGCATGGTCTCATCCGCGTTGACGGCGAACGCGCCGCCGCGGCCCGCCTGGACCGGGATCTTCGCCACCTCGTGAGCCGCGTGGGTGTCCAGATCCGTGGCGAAGATGGCGCCTTCCTTGGTGTAGTAAATCTGACCTGTCTTATGGCCGGTCACCAGAATGTTGACACGCCCCTCGACCACCTGGTCGATTTCGCGCGTCGCCAGATTGATGGTGGCGATTCCATGGGGATTGGTGACCACCAGTTTCTTTCCGTCGGCCGAGTAGGCGTTCTGGTGGAAATAGAGCGAGGCGGTGCCGTTTTCCCGCGAAAGGCGGATCACGCGATGCCCCGTGTCGGGATCGATCCATTCCGTGGGCAGCGCGGCTTGAGGCGGCGCGGTTTGTGCGGAGAGCAACCGCATCCCGGCGAAGGTCAGAAATAGAAAACTGCGCATCATAATTGAAATTGGCGGCTCCGTGCGACGGAAAGTTACCGCTCGGCCGGGTCGGCGCTCTTCAGGCGCTGTACAAGCAGGATCAGCCTGCGGTCGCGAGCGTTGCTGCATGGAGCGTCGCACGCTTCCAGGTCATGCAAGTAGCGGCAGTGCCCCCGGCATTCGGCGGTGCCCATCAGCCTGACAGACGGCGCACCCGGTTCCGGTTCCCCCAGAAGGTGGCGCAGCCGTTTCGAAAGAATCGAGATGGAACTGCCGCAGCCGTGCTCGAATACCAGCAGGTTGATATCCGGAAGGGCGAACTCGGACTGCAAGCCCAGCAGGCGCACCCCCGGATCCAGGACCAAGCTGTCCCACGTCTCCCACGCGCGTTTGCAGGACCCGCAGATCTGGAAGGGGGCGGCCGCGTACCCCACGGTCATAGCAGCATCCGGTCTCCGCCGGCCGCCTGAAAGGCCGCTCTGGCCTCCGCCTCGCGCCCGAGAAGCTCATCTAAGACGTCCTGGAAATCCGGCAGCCGGGAAAGCGACTGCAGCCACGGATCGTTTCGCAAAGCAGTCGAGCAGACAAAACCGTGAGTCGCGGCATCGCGTATGGTCTGCAACGCTTCGGTAGGCGCTCCGTCGTAGGCCAACTGCCGCGCCAGGTAGAACGTGGCTTCGGGATCCAACAATGCCGAAGGCGGTGCGAGTGCTCGCATCACGATGTCAATGCTCCCGGCATGGTCGCCCCGCAGGGAGCGACGCAGCGCCTCGATCTCCGGGTTCTTATCGACCGGAAAACTGCGTTGGGCGAGCAACCCGGCGGCTTCGGTTTCGCGTCCGGCTGCCGCCAGGGCTATCAGATCCAGATAGACGCGCACACCCGGGGGATACCATTCGAGGGTGTGCTCATAGTCACCCAGCAGGAAGTAGGTGAAGGCCACACTGGTCACGATCCTCGAATCGAGCCGCCGCGCGCGGCGGTGCGCCCGGATGGATTCGTCCAGCAGGCCGCAGTACCGGCAGGCCTGAGCCAGGCCGGTGAACAGTTCGGGATCGTTGGGATGTCTCTCCACCTGCCCCAAGAGCCGCACCATGGCCGCCTGGGCGTGCCCTGAATCGGCCTCGAGCGGCGTGTACAGATTGTGCGCCAGGGGCAAGTCGGGGCTCAGCGCAAATGCGCGGTGAAAGGCCCACTTCGCCAATTCCAGGCTCTGCGGTCCCTCCACGCCAAACTTCTCCAGGAACCGATAGCACCGACCCAGACGCGCCCACGCCGGAGCGTAGTTCGGGTCGTCGTCCAGGCATTGGCGGTAGAAGTCCCGCGCTATCGACAGGCTCTCAAAGGTGCGCCCGAGCGCCAGGTGGTTCGCGCGCAGATAGAACTCGTAGGCTCTCGCGGAAGCCGGTACGTTGTGCGCCAGGACCCGCTGCTCGCGCTCGGTCAACCGCGGCACCAGCAATTCCACTACGCCGCGCACCAGGCTGTCCTGAACCTCGATCAGGTTGTCGCGCCTGGTCTGGCAGACATGAGACCCCACCAGCGTGTCGGTCGGAGCGTGTATCAGTTCGGCGCTGACTCGTACCTGGTCGCCCTCAAATAGAATCGTGCCTGCCAGCAGCATGTCTACATCCGCTTCCCGTGCGATCTGCCTGGAATCGGGCCGACTTTCCGCCAGGCGCGCCGCCAGCAGGCTGGAGCGTACCGTCAGCGCGCGCAATCCGGCCAGCGACGCCGAGATCGCCTCGGGAAGGCTGTGTTCCAGGAAGCCGAGCCGCTCATCGGCGTTCAGCAGACGAAAGGGAAGCGCGATAAACCGGATGACCCGCTCCGGCGGCGCCTCCCCATCGGCCTGGACGGGAATTCCCGCCACCGGACCGGAAGCCCAGGTCCGTGTCACCGGCGGAAGAAAGCGATACCCCTGTTTCGGAACCGTCTGAACATAGGCGCTGGCGGACGCGGCCTCCTCCAGAATCTTGCGCAAGAGCGAGATCTGATTGGCCAGGCTGACCTCTCCGACGAAGCTGTCGGGCCACAGCGCCGTCATTAGAGCTTCCTTCCGCATCAGGTGGCCGGGGTTGCGCACCAACAGCAGCAGAGTCTCGAAGGCTTTAGGTGGAAGGGGCAGAACCTGGTCGCCGCGGCGCAAAATGCGTTCGGCGGGCACCAGCCGGAACGGGCCGAAGACATAAGCTTGGGGCTCCACCGCCTCGGCAGGGGTTTGTGGGCCCGCGCGTACGGCGATTTCACTCGGCTGACTCGGCGATGCCCGTTGAGATTTCATTGAAAAAACATTAAGTTTCCGTTGAGACTTTCCAGGTCCACGCCGGCAATACTGTTCCTGTATGAGCCGGGCCCGAAACAGATTTTCAGACCCGGATCATTCGAATCAATTCTAGCAAACGAAAAGGAGATTAGTATGAGAATCGCAACGATCGCACTGCTGGGAATCCTGCTGCTGGGGTCATTCGCCTCGATGAGGGCCGAAGACGCCGTCCCCGCCGCCCAAGTGGCCATCGCTTACACGGGTACGTCAGTTTCCACCTCGGATACGACGGGTATCTGCATGTGGCACCCCCTGCTCGTTGGGGATCTCGACCTGACGGCCTTGTACGCGACGCAGTTGTTCACTCCCCCGGTCCTCGACAAGGAACATTCTTACCTCATCTGGGTGTCGGACTTCAGCATGCAAGTGCTGCCACAAAGTAAGGACTTCAAGGACATCAACTTTCTCGCGCTGGTTTCGACCGGAAGCGCCACGATTTATTTTACCGACCGGCCCGATCTCCGCGACTGGCGCGACTGGACGAACCGGAGCACTTGGGGGGAACCCGTGGCCAGGTTCATCAGGAGAGCGGGGCTCTTCCCGAGCGCCGATAACGGATACTCGGGCACCCTCACCAGCACGGCGGAGCTGGTGTCGAGCACTACCTTCACATTGAATGGAAAACAGTTCAACTTCAGGAACCTGATCCCCCACGGCATGACCTGCACCGAGGCGGGGATTGGAGATGCGGAGGTCGGCACTTGTGTCGCGGTTGGCATCGGGTGGTTGTAGGAGGACACCGTTGCCATCGGGTTCGCAGCAAGCGGAGGCCTGAGGTACGATCACCCAGCCTCCGCTTGATAGTCCGCGGCGGCCCGAAACATGGCGCGGACGTTCCGATCCGGTGTATCCCGATCCATGTTGATCGCGCATATACCCACCCGATCGCGCCTGCCGGCCGCGCGCAGCAGGCCGCGGACGTCGTCATAGGTTTCCCGCTCGCCCAACTGCAACATCCGCACCGGGCTCAAGCGAAGATTCAGGAACGCGTCCGGCAGGTCCGCGCTCGATCGAGCCACGTCGGAACCCCATCCGACATCGAAAAATCGCGGCGACACTTGCGAGTAGGCTTTCGTGTATCGCTGCAAATTGTTGCCGCAGTGGTGAATCCCGTAGGGCTGAAGGCGGTCCGCAAGGTACCGCTCGAAGCGCAAAACCCGAGTCTCGTACAACGCCGGTGAGATCATCTGCACGGCGCAGTTGCTGGTCAGGTAGGTAGCCGGATCGGCGTCCAGGACGGAGCGGTTGGTCGAGATGGCACAGGTGCCGGTCCTGGATTTGACGCAGGCAGCCACCGCGGCCTGCGTACCCGCCACCACGCTCAGGACGTGATCGGCCAACTCCGCGTCCTCCACCAGGTCGAGGAAGAACTGCTGCCCGCGCAGCTCGATGGCCGTATTCAGCAGTCCCGCCGTATTCAGGTCGCCCGTGACGTATCCGAATTGCCGCTCCAGTTCATCCATCTGGCGGATCAGCACATCCATGGGCCAGGTGGAGCGGAGGCCGGGAACCCGCAGGGAGAGGGCCGATTGGCGGTCGAGATCGAGCGGCACGGGCCAGGCCGCCTGGTCCCTTGAGAAACGTGGCGCGACGCCCAGAAGCGCCGGGACGACAAAGCCTCCCGCGATATGTCTGGACCCGATGACGGGCCGCGGCTGCGGGTCCGGCTGGCCGATGCCGAAACGCTCGTACAGGGCCTTCCGCATCAAGACATCGTTTTGAATGCGCGTTTCCGAATCCAGGTAGAACGGCTCTTCGAACGAGACGCCGTAATGATGAAACCACCAACTCGGGCTGAAAACCAGATTGACCGGTATCGACCGCATCTCTTCTCACGGTACTGGAAAACGCGAATCCGTACCAGGCCCGGGACCATCCTACTGGTACAAGCGGTACAAAACAGGAAATTCTTTTCGATCCTTTGCGACTACAATTGTTTCTGAGAAGCGCCGATAGACTTACCGGGAATACTAGATGGCTACCATTCAAGTCTTCGTCTACCTGCAACTGCTGGATGTGCTGACCACCCTGGTGGGGTTCAAGCTGGGGGCGGCCGAAGCCAGCCCCTTCATTCAGGTTCTGATGCGCGCCGGCCCGGCCGCCGGAGTGGTAGCCTCTAAAGTGCTGGCGCTGGGCATCGGAGGGATCTGCGTTTATACCAAGAAGCACCACTTGATCCGGTGGATCACCTACTGGTACGGCGGACTGGTGGTGTGGAACCTGATGGTGGTTCTAACGTCGCCGGGACCCTTCGCACGCTAACCGCGAACCAGCCACGACGACGTCAACAGCATCGCCACCAGCAGCCCGCCTTCGGCCAGTACCCGGCGCCAGGACAGTGTTGGCCGCCGCTGGCGGATCAGCTCCCACATCGCATGCCTGCTTTCGTACCTCGAATCGTCACACCATGGCCCGAAACCGATTGCGCCACGGCGCCTTGCATCCGGTCTTCCCGCGCGTTTATGGCGCGCTCATCCCGGTAAAGGAAACCGAAGAAGATCAGCGCCAGCGCGACCAGCGCGTAACGCTCCAACATGCGCGGCCGTGCCGCTCCTAGCAAGGCGCAAACGCAAACGCCCACACCCAGAGCCATGCGCTCGGCAATGTATGCCAGCCCGTGGTGAAAGCCTGGGATTAGCAACGCAACCGGCAGGACGAAGACCCCGGCGGCGCCGACCACGCACACTTGGAAAGGGATGCTCGAAACCACGTGGCGCATTCCCCAATGGTTCAACAACTCCAGAAACAGCGTGCCCCAAACCAGCAACACTCCCACCAGCACCACGCCGTACTTGGCGTCGAAGCTCCAGCTCTCGCTGACGCCCGAGGTCATGAAGATCCGCTGCAGGCTCCACTCGGCGATAAACGAGCGGTCGACCAGCGCGCGCAACAGGACCATGGAGGGCAGGGAAGCGGCAATCACCCACGTGCGGGTCCGCGGCGCCATGCGGCCGGCCAGCCACAGGTAGGCCAACAAGCCGGCGGTCCAGACTACCGGCAGCGCGTTGGCGAGATAGGCCAGGGCTAGAAGGGGCGCTGCGGCGGCCAGCCTCCGGGGCTTCCCTTCCCAGGCCAGAGCGAGGACCCAGAAACACAGCCCGAGGCTCAGATAGAAATTGAAGAAGCCCATGTGGAAGACCCAGCCGTAAGCCAGCATGGCGATGGCGGGCATGAGGTGCCAGGCGCGGCGGCCCGACACCGCGGAGGTAAACGCAAACGCGCCCCAAACGAATATCAGTACCACGAGCGAAACCGAGATCCGCTGCGCCGCCGCCACGCCCGCCACCTTGAGCAGCCCGCTTAGGATGAGTTCGAAAAGAAGGTTGGTGGTCTGGTGGACTGCCTCCAGCCCTTGCGCCCGCCCGCTCTCGATCAAGCGCGCCAGCCAGGAGCTGAAGATGTGACTGGACAGATCGCCGCCTTCGAGGTGCGGCTGCCAGTGGCAAGGGGCCAGCAGCACCAGCGAGACCAGCGCATAGATCGCGCGGCTCCGGCCAATGGCGGCGAATCGGGCGCTCCACGCCGGCCGGAAGGGCGGTGCGGTGCGAGGCGGATCGGGTAGTGGCGCTGGCATCTAACTGTTCTCCATCCGAACCCATCGGAATTCGGGTATCAGTTCAAAGGGTGTGGCGACGACCGGCAGGCTCTCGCCGATCTGGCGGATATTCCGCTCGGTGATGTGCGATCCTCCGCTGGACGCCATGCGCAGGTATTCTATCTTGAGAGGTTCGATGCGCATGATGCGGCAGCAAGTGGCATCCACGGCCGCCCGATCGCGGCCCGCTACCAGCACTCCGGCGGGCTTCGGCTTGCCCTCAATGGGTCCGTTGCCTTCCATGCCGACTATGCCATCGACGATCGCGAACTGGCGCGGGAATGCCGCGTGCAGATCGGCGACGCATTCGTGGATGCCGGCCCAGTGCAGCACGTTCTTGGGCCATCCATAGATGCCGCCCGGCACCACTCCAAAAAGGTTTTTCATGGACAACGTGGCAGCCACCCAGTGATGGGTCTTCATCTTTGGCATGGAGACCAGCAGGTCCGCGCCCAAAGCCGTGTTGGGGAGGTAGAGCGCGCCGAGGCTCGAGAACTGGCGGGCCGGGCGCACGCGCGTGACGTCGTCCAGGTTGAGATCCACAAATGTGTCTTCGAAGGAGGGCACGGTCTTGAAGTATCCGGCCGCGTCCGCCAGGTCGAGCGTGTTGCGGCGGTGGCCCGGTCCTTCGGCGATGCGCACAGTGGCGGCGCCCATCGCGCGGAAGGCTTCCAAGGCGGCGTGCACCAGCAGGGGATGGGTATTGATGCTGCTTTCCGGTTCGAACTCCACCAGGTTGGGCTTGAGCACGACGTTGCGGCCGCGCACTTCGAGCCGGTGTTCTTCCAGCATGCGGCGCACCGTCTCATAGAGGCGTTGATCGTAAACCGGAGCGCGCACAATGGAGACCGTCGACGGAACGATGGGCCTCTCCTCGCCGCAGCCGGTGAGCAGCGTGGTGCCCGCCGCGCCGGCCAGCAATTCGCGTCTGGTGAGAAGCCGTGAAGAAATGACAGACGGAAGCGTCCGTCCCACCTTGCCTTGTGGGGTAGGCGGTCCCAGAGGGTGCCCCGCCTGCAAACCGGTTCTTTCACAGCTTCTGAGGGTTCGCGCCATAGTTCAGGCCAACAAGAAGTGCCGTCCTTTTTCGGCCTCGGCGACAAGCAAGCCGAGGGACCTATCCGGAAGCGTGCGCTCCGCGATCTCCAACGGATGGCAGTAGCCCGCCGGCAGTTGCCCATGCGCCAGCAGGCCCAGGCGCAACCAGTTCAGGGCGTCCGCCGAGCGGCACTCCCCCAGGAAGCGCTGGGCCACCGCCAGGGCGCGCTGTGTGCTGGGCGAGCGGACACCGCGCAGGGCCGCCAGCGCCATTCCGGTGGTTTCCGGGTAAGGGCGAGCCTCGTATCCCAAGGCTCGCACCGACCCGTGATTCCATCCGCCTTCCCGGCACATGCGCGCCAGCAAGAACCGCCGGCCGGACTCGATTCGTTCCCGGATGGCCGGCAAGGGCCTGCGGCGATACTCCTTATCCAGCGCCAGAATCGCCAGAGCGGTCGGACCCACCCAGGCGGCCGCGTCCGGTATCCACGGCCATCCTGGAAACTCCTGCTCGGGGAGCCTCGGGTTCCCCAGAAGCCACTCCCGGAACCGGTACGTCAGGGTGGATTCCCGGCCGGTGGTCTCGATCAGCCATGCGATGGCGCGAGCGTGCGCACGGGCGCCTAGGCGCTCCGCGGGCAGCAGCGCCACCAGCGCCGTCACCCAGGTGCTCTGGTCGACGCCCGCTTGCGGAGGCCAGCCTCCGTCGGGCCGCTCGGTCGCCAGAATCCACCGCAGGCCGCGCTCGGCTGGCTCCGTCTCGCCCGCCGCCAGCAACGCCAGAATGGTGTAGGCCGTCGGTTCGGTCCACGACGAGCCGTGGACGTAGGGCCAGCCGCCATCCCGATTCTGTTGACCCGCAAGAATCCCAATCGCCATAGGGCGCACAGGGCTGACGGGAGGACCTGTGTTGTGTGCGATTTCCCGCCAGCCGCTATTCGCGGATACTACCGGAGCGCTCGACGGCTGCGCCGGCGCGACAGCAGCATGATGAGCGAGACACCCGCCCCCAGCCAGATAGCTAATTGAATCGTGACGTTCATATCGTTCTCCTTTCATTCGTGGTCGTTTGGCGGGGCGGCCCCGCGCCGCCGGGACCGCCTCCCAGTTTCCTTATTGCTGCGTCCGCCGGGTCTTCCGCCGTCTCAAGAAACTAAACAAGACGCCGAAAGCTCCCAGCCATATCAAACCTTGAACCAATGTGCCGTTCATCGTTTCTCCCTTTCTTCAGCCACCGATTTGTTTCATCATCGGGAACAGATACTTGAAAATTTGCAACATGCCAGGGCCCGCCGCCACGATCATCATCGACGGCAAAATAAAAAAGAAAATCGGGAATACCAGTTTCACGCCCACCTTGCCGGCGCGCTCTTCAGCCTCCTGGCGCCGGCGCGTGCGCAGAAAGTCCGAGTGGCTGCGCAGCGAATCTCCCATGCTGGTGCCGAAGCGGTCGTTCTGAATCAGGATGGCCGTCAGCTTTTGGACTTCCGGTTCGCCGGTGCGCTCCGCAAGATTGCGCAGGGCGTCGGAGCGCCGCTTGCCGGCGCGCATCTCGAGCGTGATCAGCGACAGCTCTTCGCTGAGCTCCGGGTGGCTCTGCTGAAGCTCGCGCCCCACGTGCTGGATGGCCTGGTCCAGACCCAACCCCGCTTCCACCGAGACCACCAGCAGGTCCAGCGCATCGGGCAGCGAGAGGCGGATGATGTCCTTTCGCTTGGCCACCTTCTTTTCCAGTACGAATCGCGGGAGAATCCAGCCCGCGGCCACCCCCGAAGCCATCAGCGCCAGTTTCATCGCCGGGTTCGCCGGCATGCTGGATTCGAGCATCAGGCACGGCGCCAGCAGCAACAGGACGGCCACGATCTTCAGGCCGTAGAGCACCGTCGGCGCGTTCTCGGAACGGTACCCCGCGCGGATCAATTGCGTGCGCAGATCGGCGGTCTCGGCTTCCGACGAGGGCACGTGGGCGCCGATCTGGTGCAACAGCGTGACCAGGGTGCTGGCTGTCGGCTCGGCGTCGCTAGCAACGCCGCGGCTGGGGTCGCTGCCGATCACCGGTTCGCCGAGTTGTTTGAGGAAGCGGCCGGGCTTGTAGAACAGGCGGTACCCGGCCCACGTCATCACGGCCATCAGCGCCAGGAATGTCAGAAATGCAAACCCCAGTGGATGTTCCATATCAGACCTTGATGTTGATGATCTTCTTGATGAAGAAATTACCCAGAATCTGGGCCACGACGGCGCCGCCAATCATCCATTTGCCGTCGGAATCCTCGGCCATGCCCTGCAAATAGCCCGGCGCCACCACCAGCAGGCCCAGCATGGTGCCCACCGGCAGCAAGGTCAGAATGGTGGCCGTGAGCCGGCCGTGGGCGCTGGCCGCCTTTACCTGGCCCTTCAAACGGAAGCGCTCGCGGATGATGTAGGCCAGGCGCGTCAGAATCTCGCTCAGGTTGCCGCCGGTCTGCTTTTGCAGCAACACCGACGAAGTGAAGAAGCGCACGTCGAGCAGCGGCACCCGCGTGCCGAAATTGCGCAGCGCAACATCCAGCGGCGCCCCCAGGTTCTGCTCGTTGAACAGCGCGCGGTATTCCTGCCCCAATGGATCGGCCATCTCCTCGCCCACCATTTCCAGGCTGATGGAGAAGGCATGGCCGGCGCGCATGGAACGCGCCAGAAAGTCGAGCGACTCGGGAAATTGCTCCTCCAGCGTATTCAGCCGCTTCTGGCGCTTCTGTCGCACATACAGGTACGGCAGGGCGAAGAGAATCAGGCCCAACACCACCGCCGTAATCGGGCCGTTCACCAGCAACGGAAACATGAAACCCAAACCCAGCCCGAGAATCCCCATAATCGCCATGCTGGTGAGCAGCCGCGTGGAGGACCAGCTCAAACCCGCCTGCTGGAGCTGCTCCTGGGCGTGACGCGTGAAGTGCATCCAGGTCAGCAACGCCTTGAAGCCCGAGGGGTTCTCGGAATTGATCTCCTTGAGCAGGTTGTGGATGGCCACCACCGGCTCGCCGGAGGCGGTTTGCAGCATCGCCGTCATCTGCTTCTTGCGCCGGGCGTCGAAGAACTTCAACCCCAGGCTCACCGCCAGCAGGGTGAGCGCGAAAACCACCACGAAGGAGACGAAAGCGCCTATGGGCATCAGTTAATCTCCACCACCGTCTGGAACAGTTGGGGCGGCAAAACGATGCCCGCCGCTTTGAGTCGCTCGCAGAAGCGGGGACGAATGCCGGTGGCCCGAAACCGGCCCAGCACCCTTCCGGATTCGACAATCCCGGTCTTCTCGAAAAGAAAAATGTCCTGCAGCGTGATAATGTCCTGCTCCATGCCGACCACTTCGGTGATGTGCGTCACGCGCCGCGACCCGTCACTGAAGCGGGCCACCTGCACGAACAGGTTCACCGCCGACGCCACCTGCTGGCGGATGGAGCGCAAGCCCATGTTCGCGTTGGCCATGCCGACCATCACTTCCAGGCGGCCCAGACCGTCGCGGGGCGTGTTGGCGTGGATTGTGGTGAGCGATCCATCGTGGCCGGTGTTCATGGCCTGCAGCATGTCCAGCGCTTCTTCCGCGCGAACCTCGCCCACGATGATGCGGTCGGGGCGCATACGAAGGGCGTTGATGACGAGCTGGCGGATGTGAATGGCGCCCGTGCCTTCCACGTTGGCCGGCCGCGTTTCCATGCGCGCCACGTGCGTCTGTTGCAGGCGCAACTCGGCCGCGTCCTCGATGGTCACGATGCGCTCGTCCTCGGGAATGTAGGAGGACAGCGCGTTGAGCAGCGTCGTCTTGCCGGAGCCCGTGCCGCCGCATATCAGGATGTTCAGGCGCGCCCTTACGCAGGCTTTCAGCAGGTCCAGCATGCCCTCCGTCAGAGCCAGCTTGGCCACCAGGTCTTCGCCCTTCAGCGCCGTGCGTCCGAAGCGGCGGATGGATAGCAGCGGCCCGTCCACCGCCACCGGCGGAATGGCGGCGTTCACGCGCGAGCCGTCCGGAAGGCGCGCGTCCACCAGCGGCGACGATTCGTCCACCCGGCGGCCCACCCGAGACACTACTTTTTCGATGATGCGCAGCAGGTGGGCGTCGTCCTTGAATTCCACCGACGTGCGGTACAGTTTGCCGCCGCGCTCCACGTAGACCAGCCGCGGCGTAGTCACCAGGATGTCGCTGATGGTGGGATCCTGGAGCAGCGGCTCGAGCGGGCCCAGGCCGAACACCTCATCCAGGATCTCTTCGATTACGCGGTCCTTTTCCACCAGGGAAAGGGGCGTCTTCTCTTCCTCCACCAGCTTGGCGACCGCTGAGCGGATCTCCGTGCGGACGCGCTCCCCCGCCATCGAGGAAAGGGCTTCGAGATTGATCCGGTCCAGCAGCTTTCTGTGAAGCGTGAACTTCAGCTCCTGGTATTCCGGGGTGCAGCCTTCGCGGTTGAAGAGACGGTTTACCCAACCCATCTCGCGGCCATCGCCCGTTCTCGCTCCTGTATCCGGTACGGCAGACATGACGTTATTTACCCCTTAGCCAAACCATCCGAAACGCTTCTTGCCCTTCTGTTCTTCTTGCAGGCTGGCCAGCTTGGCGGCCAACCGCGCAATCTGTTTGCCCAACTCCGAGCCGCGGTCTAACATGCGGCCCTCCGCGTAGGTTTCGTACAACTGCTGGTACTCGTTCGGGATCATGCAGAAGATAGGAATGCCCAGCATCTTTTCCAGTTCGTCGGGAGTAATGTCCAGGCGTTTGGGCGCGCGGTTGAGGATCAGCCGGATGCGGCTCTTTCCAAAGCCGCCGTCGAGCAGGGTCTGAATAATCTGTTTGGACTGGTGCAGCGCGGGCACCTCGAGCGTGGTCACCAGGCAGGCCTCGTCGATCTCTTCCAACGCGGACATCGAGATTCGGCTCAGGCCACGGCCCAGGTCCACCAGGCTCCAGTCGTAGTTGGGCCGGGCGAACGCCACCACGTGCCGGATCTGGTCGCCGGTGGGTTGCTGTCGGGAGGCGAGCACCTGCGGTGAGGCCATGATCTCCACGTTTGGAATGCCGTTCGAGATCAGCGCCTTCCAGTAATGAATGTCCAGCCGGTGCAGATTGGTGACGGCGTCCAGGACGGAGTAGACGGACTTGGTTTTGGTGATGAACCCGACCATGCCCGCGTCCAGGTCCAGGTCCAGCAGCAGGACCTTCTGATTGAGCCGGCCCAGCTCCGCGGCCACGTGGCAGACCAGCGTGCTGGCGCCGCAGCCGCCCTTGGCGGACAAGAAACCGAAGCCCTTGCCCCCTACCTTGACGCCCGAATCGCGCCGCCGGCTGCGCTCCGCGGAACGTTTTTCCAGCGCTCTTTTGAGCGGGTCGTGAAGCGGAGGGAACAGATACTCGTTGATGCCCGCGCGCAGCGACGCGAGGATGGGTTCGGAGTCGGAGCTGGTGTTCAGGGCGATGATGATCGGGTCGCCCACGGCGCTCCGGATGGAAGCGGCAAGCCCTTCCAGTGGCTCCTTCCAGTTGCTGATATCGATCAGCACGACATCCGGCCGCATGCGCTCCAGACGGTCGAGAAAATTGGTCACGTCGCCGACGTCCTGGTGTTGCACGATCACCCGGAACGGCAGCTCGGAAAGCACCGCCTGCGTCTGTTCCCACAGATCCCGGTTTTCGATCGCCATTCCAATGGTCAGCGGGTACATGCTAAGCGCACCTCTGTTTGCGGCTGCCCGAATCCGCGGCCGGCATCGCGAAACGGCCCATCATTTGTCGTTTCCTCCGGACCCGCCGCCGGGCGGCGGCGCCTGGATCGGTTTCACCGCGGGCTGGGGAGGAACCGCATCCTTGTTGATCGGCGTCTGAGCCGCCTGTCCCTGCTTCTGCGCCTGCACCAATTGTTCGATGGGAATGTTCTTGGCGCTCGGCTCCACCGGCACCGGTCCGGTCTGGTCGATTCCCGGCTGCCGCATCGGCACCGCGCTGTTAGCTTTCAAAAACGGCTGCGGATAGTCCAACTCCGGCACGGGCCGTCCATTGGGTATCGGCCGCACCACTTCGGGCGTCACAATCACCAGCAGTTCGGTGTTGTCCTTCGACCGGGCGCGGGTCTGAAACAGCTTCCCCAGCAGCGGAATGTTGGCCAGGCCGGGAATTCTGTTGAGCGTTTCCGTCATGGTGTTGTCCAGCAGTCCGGCAATCACGAAGCTCTGGCCGCTCTCCAGTTCCACCTCCGTCTGCACTTTCCGCGTCGTCAATGCCGGAATGGTGAATCCTTCGAAGGTCACGGCGTTGGCGTAATCCAGCGCGCTGACCTCCGGCGACACCTGCAGCCGGATGGTGCCGCGCGGCGTGATCACCGGCAGGAAATTGATGCGTATTCCGTACTCCCGGAATGCGATCGTCACCGCGCCCACTCCGGCGCCGCCCTGCACCATGGGGTATGGGAACTCGCCGCCCGACAGGAAACTTGCCGGCTTGCCGTCGATCGCCATCACATTCGGCTCGGCCAGCGTCTCCAGCAGACGTTTGCTTTCCAGCGCCTTGATGGTGGCCCCCAGGTTGAGGTCCTTGCGAAACAGGAAGATGTTCAGCGCATCGGAGAGGCTGAACGTGCCGTTCTGGTCGACCTTGATCCCGCTGTACTGCCCCGTGGTGATGGAGGTGTCCTGGTTCAATGCCGTGCTGGCAAGGTTCAAGCCCAGGTCGGTGCTGGCGCCGCGATCCACATTCGCGAAGCGCACCTTCAGCAGGATCTGGGTCTCCACCGGCGGCACCTCCACGCGCAGCAGGTTCACGGTTTTGCCCAGCGTGGCCACCATCGCCTCCACGCGCTCCGCCGTGATCACGTCCTTCACCGAGCCCCGCAGGAACGCCGTGTCGTTGTCGAACGTGACGTCGATGGCGTAGTCCGGATACTCCCGCGCAATCTGCTCGCGCACCGCCTCCAGCCTGGCAGGGCTCATGCGCACCGTCAGGTCGTACACCAGGCGATTGCCGTTCTGTTGCCAGACGATCAGCGAAGTCTCCCCGGCGCCTTTGCCGTTGAGCAGAACTTCCTTGGGGTTCACGGCCACCGCCTCTACCAGGTCGCCATTGGCCACCGAGACGCGCTGGATGTTCAGCGGGCTGTCGATGATCAGCGACTTGCCCACCGTCACCGTGAGCTTCGCCGGCCCAACGTTCTCCGGCTGGGCTGGCGGGCCGATTTCGGCTGCGCCCACCGGCCGCTCGGAAAGCAGCCACACGAAGGCGGCCGCCAACAGGATGCCTGCGACTTGCCTGAGCCGTGTCACTTATTTGCCCTCCCCGCCGTTGTCGAATTTGGCTTCGGCTTTCTTGGTGCCCGAGAGAAGCTCCATGACGAAGGGCGCCTCCTTTTTCGGCGGCTCGTGCACCACCGCAACCGCCGGCTTGGCCGCCGGACGCGGGCGGAGCGCCGCATTCTCTTCGGGCGGGGGCATTTTGAGTTTGCCGCCCGTGAAGAGTTGCGCCATCGCGGCTCCCGGTGTCTGCGTCACCTGGCGATCCAGCGGGTTGCGCAGAATGAGTTGGATGGTGGTCTGGTTGCTAGCCAGGCTAAGCTGTTCCGCCTGCTCGGGGGTCACCAGCAGATTCACCACCTGCACCATGATGGGTTTGCCCTCGGCATCCTTTTTGAAGTCCTGGCCCGCCGAGAGCACCTCGATGTTCTGCAACATCGTCTTGGTGAGCGTGCCGAGACTGCCGTTGCCGCCCGGGGAGTTCCCCGAGATCAGAATATCCACGTGCATCCCGGCCACTACGAATCCCGCTACCCCCACCACCTCGTTCACGCGGATCGCCACCGCGCGCATGCCTTGCGGGATCATGGCGGCCAACCCGCCTCCCGCGCCCTTGGGGGCCAGACGCGACTCGATGATCGGCTCCCTGGCGTAGATCGCCGTGGTGACGCCACGCCCCACCAAGTCCTGCGCGCGCGCTGTGGCCCCCGCGGGGACTGCGCCCGGCCAATCCTCAATCTTGACGTCATCGTCTTTAAGAATCGTGCCCAGCTCCAAGTCTTTCGTGGCCAGCGCGATCCGCACCGTCGTCCGCGCCGCATTGGCGTTCTGGGACTGGTGGACCAGCAAGCGATAGAACACCGTGCTGAAGCCCAGTGCCACGATAAACGCGAAGATCAGAACCCCGACAAATCTTTTGTTCATATCCGTTCCCCCTTGCGCCACACTCGAAGAACCGGCGCCGGGTGCCGGCAACGATTCCTCGCCTGGCCCTCAGTCACGCCAGCCATCGGCGATCCCTTCGGCCCAGTCGGGCGGCGATCCCTTCTGAGTCGGACCTCCGGCCGCAACGCGCTTGCCCATCCTTCTGGCGGTGCGCGTTGCGGCCGTAGGCGGCCCTTCCGGAGCACACCGGACGACGCTTAATGCATCGGCATGCCCCGCGCCCAGCTTCCTAGCTGGCTTGAGCGTTGGCCGCCACGAGCTGGCTGTTGGTGGTCGACCAGATGCCGGAGATGCTCTTGCCGGCGCCCAGAAAAAGGGCCGCCGAAGCCAACGCTACGAATGCCATGAGCAAGCTGTACTCGATGAGGTCCTGCCCCTGTTCATCCGTCCAGAAATTACGCAGATACGTCATTTTGTTTTACTCCTCGGTTATATGGGTTTGGTTTTCGTGACCTCTCGATCACGGCTTGTGCCGCCGCCGGTGGCGGCGGAAATCGATTCGCCCGCGGCCTTTGGCGCGGACCGGAACACCAGCGCCACGCCGTCGTCGTAGACTACGCGCCAGCGGCTGGATTCCTTCAGCGCACCGGCCAGCGGCGCGCTCGGGGGCAGCAAAATCGTGTCGACGCCGAAACCGCCCAGGGTCTTCTCCCAGTCGTATTTCACGCTCAGCACGGCGATGCACTTCTCTTCGAAATCGTCGCCGTAAAAATCGCTGCGGCCGTCGACAAAGACTTTGGTGCGCGGATAGAGTCGGTAAATGAGGTAGTCGCCCCATTGGTCGTAGGTGAAAATGCGCGCCGAAGGATCGCGGCGCAGCGTCTCGATGGCCGCCGCCGGGTACGACTTGGGATCGAACTCCGCGCGGAACTTCTTGGGCGGCGAGGGGGCATAGAGCAGGGCCGCCACCACCAGGATGCCGGCCGCGCTGGCCACATGCCAGCGCCCGATGTCGTCGGTGCCGCTGGTTTCGGCGGCCACCGCATTGAATTTCCGCGCCGCCCCCCGCAGCCACTCCGCCACCCGCAGCTCCGGCAGCCCCGCCAGCCATTCCTCAATGGCCGCGGCCACCGCCGGCGCCGCCGCGATCATGAAGATGGGAATATTGCGCGCGGCCAGCAGCGCCGCGTGCCCCCAGATCAGCAGCAGCAAGGGCTCCGTGAAGCGGCCCTTCGACACGTACCAGAACGCCGCGGCGGCGCTCATAATGAGCATGCTTTCGAAGAAGATCGCCGCCGGATGGTGGAAGCTCAGTGTGAGGAACTCCATGATGTGCTGCGACTGGTACGGATCGCTCACGTACTGCCACACGTGCGCGTGCAAGCGATAGAAGTACGGATTGGCCAGGCTGGCCGCCAGGCACGCCGACGCGCACACGAAATACCGCCCGGCTCTCCGCACCGCCTGCCGCCGCTCTTCGCCGTCCGCCGAGAAAGCCAGCTTCAGCAGCTCACCGCCGCCGTAGGCCGCGATCGTTAGAATGCCCACGAAGAATCCGCCGTGCAGGTTGGTCCACAGAATCGTGGCCGCCGGCAGCAGCGCCAGGTACGGCACGCCGGCCAGGCGCGTGCGCCCGCTCCGAACGCGTTCCAGCGCGCCGTAGAACAGCACCACGAACAGGAGCGTGAACAAGTGCGGCCGCGCCAGCCAGTGAACCGAAGACGCCGCCGCCGCCACCATCGTGACCACCAGCGCCACGATGGCGTTCGACTTCCGCCGCGCCAGCCGGAACAACAGCAGGAACGTGACGGCGATCAGCAGAATGCTGAACAGCACCACCGCCCCCAGCCCGCCCAGGCTGTTCAGCCAGGCCCAAAGCACGTCCGATAACCACTCCCACGCATACCAGGGATCGCCGGCTCTCGAATAGGAAAAAATATCGCGCGCCGGCACCCCGTGGTGGGCCATAATCCATTCGCCGGTTCTGATGTGCCAGCCCGTGTCGCAATCGCTGAGCAGCGTCTTGACGCCGTCCATGCGGCCGAACAGGAACACGATCGGCATCAGAAACGCGAAGTCCGTCAGCGACGGCAGCAGCTTGATCGCGAATTGGGACCGTTGCGCTTCCATGTGAATCAGGCCATCCAGGAACTTTCCAGCGGCTGCAGCGTCTCCATTCCGCGAATCTGGTCGTGGAACGAGCGGAAATCCATGTAACTCACCTGCAACGCCACGCGCGGATAACCCCCGTCCGCGCACGAGGCTCGCGTCACCGTCCCCTGGCAATGAATGCATTTCTGCCCGAAGCCATGGTTGGCCGGCAATTCGATTTCGACCGTTACCACTTGACCGGCCGCGGGCACGGGCACGGTGGTTCCGTCTTCTCCCCGCCAGGCGACCAGGATTCCGGTTCGGCTGATGTTTTCCGTGTGCATCGCGCTCCGCATCCACAGCGCCGGCGAGGTGACGTAGCACCGGAGCTGGATGTCGATTCGCGGACTCTCGCGCCTGTTGATGTTTTTCATTGCCGTGCTTCGACATCCGGAATTTAGCGCGCAAATGCCTCTATATCAATGCCGTAAATGGGCTATACCGCGCTGTTGCCAAAGGTTATCAAAGAAATAATTAAGAAGCTAAAAACGGTCGCCTGCAACCTGGAAATAGGAGGTTTTGGGGCCGGCACTCTAGTTCCGGTATACTTCCTGGGGGTTATTAGACGGGAATTATCTACGATTTTAAAGCGCATTTGGAGACTCGTTTAGGACGCCATTTGTTTTACCGTAAATGATTGATAATAAATAAAATATGTCGTTTCTAACCGGCGCGCATAACATTTGACAACGGGGGTTTATCTGAATTAATACCGGATATTTAGGTGGCAATAGCTATAATTTATCCTTGACAACCGAAGTAAATAATCCGACAATGCTTGAGAAAACAGTCGTCAGAATATGCGCACAATTTCAAAATTGTTTGCGGAAAGGATCTCAAGTACAGGCTGTTTATAAAGGTGGAGAATATGACGCGGATTCTTCTGTATAGCGATGAACCCATTTTGGCGAAAGGCCTCGAATCGGTCCTCCGGCAGATCGAGGGTTTCGAGTTGTTGCCGACCTGCGGCACCGTGGCGTGCCTCATGGAGCAGCTTGCTCAAGGCGCCCCGGACTTGGTTCTGATGGACTTGACGCCCGAAATCACCTTCGCCGTGCTCACCGAAATGAAGCATGCCATGACCAACTGCAAGATGGTCCTGTGGGTGAACTCCATTTCGACCGAGCTGGCCTTTCAAGCCATGGGCCTGGGCGTGCGGGGCATCCTCCGCAAGACCTTGCCCACCGAGCTCCAGGTGAAATGCCTGCAGAAGGTCCAGGCGGGCGAGCTGTGGTTCGAGAAAGCCCTCACGGACAGCTTCCTGTGCGCGCGCCGCGTGGCTCTCACACAGCGCGAAGGGCAGCTTGTGAGCCTGCTTTCCCAGGGCCTGAAGAATAAGGAGATCGCCACCACCCTGATGATCTCCGAGGGCACTGTGAAGGTCTATCTTTCACGGCTGTTCCAAAAGGTTGGCGTCAAGGACCGGTTCGAATTGGCGCTTTTCGGCTTGAAGAACCTCACCACCGGACAGATCCCGGTCGGCGACAAGGGGCATCGGCCCAACGCCATGCCCGGCCTGCGCTCTCTGGTCCTGGACCGGCCCGTCGAGCGCGCGGAAGCGCCGGCGCGTTTTCCGGTTCCCCTGCGCCCCGTGGCATCCCGCCATTACTAAGAGCGACCGGCCGGGTACCCTCTGGGTCCGCCTGTCCCACGGAAGCACAAGCCTTTGCGTATCAAGGTGGGACAGGCGCTTCCGCCGGTCAACCCGACGACCAGACTACTTGTGGCTCTCCAGCCACACCAGGTCCTCCACCAAATAGTAGTCTTCGCAGGTCAGTGTGACGTCGGCCGGCGGCGTGCCCCACCCGTGGCGCCAGATGCCGGACGGTCTCCTGTCAGGAACTGACCGCCACCGTGACACCGTCCTGGCTATTGGCATTGCCTACACGCAGCGCTAGCGCCACCGCTGGCCCGGCCGCGATCCCCGCCGGTATGCGCGCATTCACCTGCATCACCCCGGCCACCATCTGCGGCGCTGGGCCCGAATACAGAACCTCCGCCTGCACGCCGCCTATGAAGACCTGCACCGGCTGCGTCAGCGCCGGCAGCGTGCCCATCACCAGGTGGCCATCGTTGCCTGGCGGCGTGGTCTGGCCCAGTCCGGTCGCGTAGAACACCACGATCCGCCCGCGCGTCTCCGGGTGGGCCGCCGAGTTGAAACTAGTGTCCTGGTTCAAGGCCGCCGCCTGGCCCTGCCCCGAGGCATCGGCCGTGAATATCCCCGGCGCTGCCGCCGCGACCGGCAGGGTGATGGCGTTCGATAGCCCGCCCTGGTACTCCACCTGCATCGTCGTCGATCGGCCGCCCGCCACCGCATAGGGCACAATTGCGGCGACCATCGTGGTGTAGGTGTACAGAATCGGCGCCGCCACGCCGTCGAACAGCACCCGCGAGCCGCCCAACTGCGCCGCATACACCCCCGCCGAATCGGGTCCGCCCATGGTGAAAACGTTCGGCCCTATGTACTCGCTGTAGACCACCAGCAGTTGCCCCGGCGACACCGCGCCGGTCGCGTAACTCGCGGCGTGGGCCACGTTGGCGGCGCTCAGGCCAGTCCACGGCGCAATCACCGGGATAACCTTCAGCAGCCTGCCGGTAGTGGCATCGATCTGGCTGATGCTGTCCGACATCTGGCAGGCGGCGTACACCAGTCGGCCATCGGCGGAACGGCAGATGCACATCGGACGAAAGCCCTTGAGATCCACCAGCCGCGGCTGCCAGGCGCCCGCCTTCAGGTCGTAGACGTACATGGTGGAGAAGTCCGCTGAGACCACCATTAACAGGTCCTTCGCGGGCGACAGCCACACGCCGTTAAGCGCTGTGCCCCCGTTGCCGTTGGGCTTGCCGGCGGCCTTGAGCGCATCCAGCACAACGAGTTCCCGGAGGATCGTGTCGCGGTCCAGGTCCATCACGTACACCGAGTTGAATCCCGCCATATACATCAGGCGATTGTCGAGGTCGAAGTCCCAACTCGCGATGTTGGCGGCGCCTCCATGAAACCAGTCCGAAGGAATGTCGATGGCCTTGCGCACCGCCAGCGTCTCCGCGTCCACGATCACCAGGCGCGCATTCCTCCCCACCTCGCCGTTGCAGGTGTATAGCTTCGTGCCATCGGGCGACACGATCACCCGGTCGGCTCCCGACTCCGGAAACACTTCCGAAGTGCGCAGCAGCTTGAAGGTGCCCGCGTCGAACTGGAGCACCTGGGTGCCGCTCCAAGGGTTGCCCACCCGTGCCAGACGGTAGGCCATGCCGCCCGAAAACACCAGCGGTCCGTGGACGTCGACTTCCAGGGTCTGGTGGCCGACCAGGCTGAACGTGGCTGCATCCATCACGTACAGGTCGCGGCCTGAGGGGAGATAGTACTTGCCGTTGGAATAGCCACCCCCCGAGATGCCCGCGCCTGGCGCAGGGACCAACCCGGTGACCGAGCCGCCTTTCAGGTCCAACTGCACCAGGTTGCTGTTGAAGAGGCAGCAAATCAGGGCAGTGTCGCCGGCTGCGATCATCGTATTCAGACCGAGCCACTCCCGGCTGAGGCGCGTTCGCATGACCTCCTGCCCGGTCAGCGCATCGGTCCGGCGCAGGATGTTCTGATCGGCGTCGGTCGAGTACACGTACCGCCCGTTCGTGGGGTCCGCTCGAACCGCCACCGTGCTCGATGCGGGCGACATCATCAATCGCTTCGAGATCGATTGCGTAGCCATGTCCCACTCGATGAGCGGGATCGTCCCCGGCGCCGAACCGCCGCTCCAGATGCCCGCCACGTAGATCTTGCGCGTCGGCTCATCGATGCAAAAATCCTGGATCCCGTAATCCATCAGCGTGTTGGAGACGAACTTCAGCGTGCGCAGGTCCAGCACCCACAGGTTGCCGCTGAGCCGGTCTCCCGGGGCGGGGTTGTTCGAGGCGCAGTAGGCCACATCCTCGGCAGACGGCACCGCAATTTGGGCTATGCTCGATGGAATGGCCGTGATGGAATCTGCGGCGCCGCGCGCCACGTCGAACCGGAAGAAGATGTTCGTCTGGGACGGGCCAGGATTTTGTGTGCCCAGGCAGTACAGCAGGCCGGACTGTTTGGCCGAGGCGGAAATCGCGAGGATGGCCACACTGGGAAGACCCACCTGCACCAGCGGCCAGTCGGGCGGTCCGGTCACCAGAAACCCGCCCTGCGGGCCCAGCGAATAGAAGCGGCCGTCGGGCGAAAAGTCAAAGCAGCCCATGTTGTCGTTGACGTCGAGGACCTTGCTCACGCGCTGCGCGGCCGTGTCGACGATCATCATGTTGGTCGAGCCATTATTGGCGATCACCAGCCAGCGCCCGTCGGGGCTCAACGCGGTCAGGCCGGACTGGAGCAGAGAACCCGCCGGCGACACGTCAATGGCGCCAGCGATCTCACCAGTGGTCAGATCGATGTTCAGCAACGTGTCGGAGAGCCCAAAGGCCACGTAGGCGGTTTTGCCGTCGCGAGTGATGGCCAAGCTCCGGAACCCCGCGCCATAGCCTTGAGGCAACACGCCGGCAACCGCTGCCGGCGCCGCGGCACAGGCGGGCCATCCGCGGCCCAGGATGCTGCCTCCGACCAAACTCGCCGCCAGAAAACGGCGTCGCGTTGGCCAATTTGAATTTCCGATTATGCCCAAGATGTCCACCCTTCTGGCTTTCTCGGCCAGCAATAGTGGACTTAATAGTATCTAACTTCAGGCAGGTGGTGGTCCTCAGCACAGCCTCGCTACCGGTGGCTCTCCAGCCACACCAGGTCTTCCACCAGGTAGTAATCGCCGTAGGTCAGCGTGACGTCGGCCGGACGCGTGCTGCTCCCGTGGCGCAAGATGCCCGTCGGTGTCAGATATCGATCGATCAGCGATTGCACAATGCGCGCGCCCTCGCTGCGATAGCGCGCCGCGCGTGTAGCGTCGGGGGCCAACTCCGAAAGGCGGAGCAATCCTCCCGCCAGTATCGCCGCCGCGGAGGAATCGCGGTTGCGGAAGAACACTCCCTCGTCGGAGAAATCGTACCAGGGCACGCCATCTTCCGGTAGATGATCGAGGGCAAACCCGGCGGTCTTTTCGGCGGCGGCCAGCAATTGCGGATCGCGCGTGGCCCGGAACGCCTCCGTGAAACCGTAGACCGCCCACGCCTGGCCGCGCGACCATGCGGAATCGGCCGAGAGGCCCTGGTGCGTGTGCGTGAATACGATCTCGCCCGCCGGCGTGTGGTTGGGGAACTCGATGGTGCTCCCGCTCGAAACAAATCTCTGCCGGTTGTCGCCCGGGTTGTAATGCACCGACTGAATCGTCGATCCATCCTCGCGCACCAGCCATGCCGCCGACTTCAGCGCGTGGTTGCGCCCTATCTCCAGCCACAGCCGGTCGCCGGTTTCCTTCGCTGCCCACCACCAGATCTGGAGGTTCATCAGCGTGTCGATAATGGTGTCGTCGCCGTTCACTCCCCAGGAGGCCACCAGTTCTATGAGCGGATTGTAGAGCGCCTTCAGCCGCTCGGCCGCCAGCAACCCGCCGACGCGATACTGGGCGCCCTTGGTCGCTTCATAGGCAAAAACCGAAGAGTAGTAGTTCAGGAAGCCGGTGTCGTGGTTCTGCTTGCTCTCATTGCCGATCAGGCGCGAGGTCCACAGTTCCGCCCACCTCCGGTACCGTTCGTCGTGCGTGTAGCCGTAGAGCTTCCAGAGTTCGCCCGGCCAGAACGAGCCGGTCCAGAAGTAGCCCTTCTGGTCTTTCCACTCGCCTGTCGAGGTGTCGCCCTCGGTGAAGAATCCGCCGCCCGAGTTCTTCTCGGCCGAGCCGGGCGTGTTGGCTTCGATCAGCGGCTGATACCGGCGCGCGGTGCGCTCCGCCGCCTGTTGGAGCAGCGCGATGGCCTGCGCGTAGGTGCGATACCCGGCGGCTTCCAGCGTGTCCGGGGGCGCGGATTGCGGCGCGGCGGCCTTGGATAGCGCTTCCATCCGCGCCGGCTGCGCCATCCGCTCACTGGTCTGGTTCACGTAGGCCAGGAAGCGCTCGCGCGTGGGCCGCGCGGAATTCGCCGGCGCCAGCGTGCCGCCCATCGCGCGCTCCGCGGGCGTCCGCGAATTGCTCATGAGGCTCTCGGTGCCTTCCTGGTCCCAGATGGCCGCCGCGTACCACTCCGCCACGCCGTTGCGCGGCGCCAGCCGGATCAGGTAATTGGCGGCATCCGCCGTCACGCCCGCCGATTCGTCCTTGCGCATGAAAACCGCTATGCCCAGGTTCTCGTCGGGAAGCTCCACCGTCATGGCTTTGGTACCCGGCGCCACCACCTGGTGTCCCCATGTGGCCACCGCCTCGACGGCCGCATTGGGCGCGAGTTCCAACCGGTCGATGCCCGGTTTCTTTGTCGCGGCGGCCGCCAGCGTCAGCCCTTGGGAATCGCCGATGGTGACGCGGTGTTGGAAGCCGTGCTCGCCGGCCCACTGTGTGAAGCGGCTCACCAGGTCCACCGTGCGGCCGCCGATCTTCCAACCCTTGTATTCGATTTCCCCGATGGAGCGCACCGGGCCGCTCGCCGGCACGCGCCACTTCCGCTCGCCCACGTCCGCCACCGCCTGCGCCTGCCCGTCGATCACCGCGGTAATCGAGCCGATGCCGCGGGTGGGTTCCACTTTGAAAATGTCCCGCCCCAGCGGCGTCTCCAGGTGGTAGACGTACTCCGGAGTCGCAAACAGGTCGAGGTACAGGCCCGGCCGCCGCTTGCCGTAGAGATCGATGGCGTTGCGCTTGTCGAAATAAATGCGCCACGCGGCTTCTTCGGATTCCCATCCCAGGCCCTCGTAGCGCGTGTTGAACCGGGCCTCGGTGCGCTGCGGATAGCGGCTGCGCAGCCGCACAATGGCGGCCTGGTCTCCGTAGGCGACGGTCACGATGCGCGTCTGGTGGGGCGCCAGGTCGATCTGGAAAACCAGCTCGTCTAACTTGCCGTCGCCATCCAGGTCGTCGGCTTGCGAGGCCAGCTCGATAGTCTGCAGCGTGCGCGCGTCCTCCTCGAGCGTGGCGGCGTCGCTGGTGGTGACGATGGCGTTAGCGGCGTTGAAATCGGGCGCGATGCGCTTGAGCGCGGCTACCGGAACCACGATATCTTCGGCGGCCCGCGCCTCAGCCGTGGGGTTGGTGATGGAGAGCTTGAGAACTTTGATGGGCGCGGCAGTGGCAGCGGCGCCGGCGAGCAGGGCCAGCAGCCCGGCGATTGTAGTGCGAGCCATGAACATAAATTATGCGCGGATGGTATGGAGAGCCGTGCGCACTCCTTCGACCGCGGCGCTCAAAACGGCCTCGCCTTTCGCCAGACGCACCCGGGCCACCGCGCGGCCGTTCGACATTTCCACCTGGCGTGACCCGCTTGTCGTGCCCAAGTTTTGGATCAACTCGCCATCACCCGCAAGTCTGAACCGTATCACGTTGCGCGCGTCCAGGCACGGAACGCTTTTGGCATCCAGCAGGCGCGCCAGCAGCGTGACCATGCCGCCCGCGCGGCCCGTCTCCTCGATCGCAAGCTGCGCCGGCTTGTCCCACTTCTCCGTCTGATAGCGAAAGTTGATTTCGTCGGCCACTTCCACGCCGCCCTTGCGAGCCGCCACGCGGACATGATTCTCGCCGGGTTGGAACGCCACTTGCCAGTGCAGGCCGGCGGCGGGGAAATCCCGGCAGTCGCGCTGCTTCACGCCCTGGGATTTCCCATTCACAAACAGTTCCGCGGCGGGGCAGTTGGAGTACACCTTGACCATCTTGTTCTCACCGGGCTGGCCCCAGCGAATGGGCCAGGAGTGGCCGTAGATGTGCGCCATGGGCTTTTCCGCCCAGTAGGACTGAAACACGTAGTAGCCTTCCTTGGGGGTGAGGTCGCGTTCCAACAGGCCCTTCTGGTTCATGCGCGGCAACGGGTTGTCGGGGCGGCCGGCAGCGGAAAAATCCTTGAAAACCCACTGCGCGGCGCCGGCCAGCCACTCCATGCTCTCCTGCTCTTTCAAATGCCAGTCGAACAGGTTGCAGATGTAACTCTCCGACCAATCGCCATCGCGGGATGCGCGCGCCTGGCCGCCAGTGAGCAGGTACGCGCGGTCCTTTTCCTCCGCGCCCTGGCCGGTCGAGATTCGGGCGATGACGCTGTCGGGGTCTTCGGAGTGGCGGCCGGCATGGCTGTCGCCGCCCCATTCGATGTGCAACATGCGGTCCACCGCGGCGGCCTCTTTTTCGGCCGAGGCTTTGTACTCGGTGTAGCGCCCGCTGTACCAGCCGGCCCAGATGGAGGGCGAATAGACGTCGGGGACATCGCTGGCGAAGGGGCAGCGGCGAATCGCGGTCATGCGCGAGGGGTCGGCCTGGTGGGCGATGCCGTTCAGTTCCGCCATGAAGGCGCGGATGGCTTTTTCGTCGTAGACCTCGAAGTCGCCGGGCCAGTTGTTCTCATTGCCCAGACCCCAGAAGACCACCGCCGGATGGTTGCGGTGCTGATCGATCATGTTGCGCAACATGCGGCGCGCCTGCTCTTTGTAGGCGTCGCCGCCGAGTCCGCCGCGGCACCACGGGATCTCTTCCCACACCAGGATTCCCAACTCGTCGCACAGCTCCAGCACCAGTCGCGACTGCTGGTAGTGGGCCAGGCGGATGAAATTCGCGCCCACGTCCTTGACGAGCTGCATCTCCTTGCGGGTGAGGTCTTCGGTCATGGCGGCGCCCAGGCCCGCGTGGTCTTCGTGCCGCTGGGTACCGCGCAGGAACAGCTTCTCGCCGTTCAACTGGAAGACGCCGTGCTTGGGAAATTCGAAATAGCGCAGCCCGAAGCGCTCTTCGACATGGTGCTCGCCGTGCGTGCTCTTCAGAGTGACGGCGCAGGTGTACAGATTGGGCGTCTTGGGCGACCACAGGGCCGGCATAGGCACGGCGAACGACGCAATGGGTTGCGCGCCCGTCCATGGCTCGACCGATTTCTCCGACGAATCGACTACCTTGCCTGCCGGGTCGAGCACGCGCGTCTCGATCCGCAGGTCGCCGCCGAGAGCCGTCGGATTGAACAGGCGCGCCGATACCGAAACGCTGGCGCTGCCTGGCGCGACGCGCGTGTCGATGAGCACCCGTTCCAGCGAGAGCGCCGGCGCGTACACCAGGTTGACGTTCCGGTAGAGGCCGCCGTAGCGATTGAAGTCGCTCTGGTCGGAGGGAATGGTTTCCGTGCTCCGGGAGTTGTCGCACAGCACGGCCAACTGCGCCTTCCCGTTGGCGTCCGGCCGTTTGAGCGCGCGCGCCGCGGCCTCGGTGATGTCGAAGGTGAATTCGTCGTATCCACCCACGTGGCGGCCCACGCTCTGAAGCCCGATGAAGACCTCGCTGTTCTGCCCGGCGCCTTCGAAGTGCAGCAGCGTGCGGCCGTTGGCGTAGGGGTTATCCAGCGCGAACGTTGTGCGGTACCAAGCGGGGCCTTGATAATACGGACGGTCCGGATCCACCGCATCCCAGGCGTTGAAGCAGTGGGGCATGGCGACCTTGTCCCAGTCGACATTGGCGGCGGCTTTGCCCCTCCACACTTCCCAAATGCCCGCGAGGCCGCCCCGATAGTGCTCCCAGCCGTCGGCCAGGCGGCGGACAGCGGTGGAATCGGCGGCGGCTGCGCCGGTCCGCGAGAACAGCGCGGCTCCGGCGAGCGCGGACGCGGTCTGAAACAGCTCACGCCGTGTAATCATGAGCGGAGATCAGAAGGTCAGGCGCAGGCCAAACTGCAGCTTGCGCATCGCTTGGGCGGTGCGAATCACGCCGAAGGTGGTGGATGTCGCGCCCGAAGGGACGGCGTTGCCCGGCTGTCCGTAGCTCACCATGTTGAAGGCATTGGTGCCCTCGGCCCGGAAGCGCAGTATGCAACGCTCCTTCAAATGGAAGTCGCGCGAAATGGCTAGATCGACGGTGCGATATCCCGGACCGTAGAGAATGTTGCGCCCCGAGTTGCCATCGACGGCGACTCCCGTGAGGGCCTTGTTCTGCACAAACGCGGCCGTGTTGAACCACTCCGCCGCTGTGGGGTTCGCGATATGGGGATCGCCGATCAACTCCGCGCGGTCGTTGGTGTTGCCGTCCAGGTTGGCGTCGACGCTGCCATTGGTGACGGAGAACGGAAGGCCGCTGCGCAGCCTGACGATGGGCGAGATGGCCCAGCCGTTCAGGATGTTGCGCGCGATGGCGCTGCCGCCGCTGTAGTAATCGATCTGGTAGTTCACCGAAGCGCCGAAGACGTGGCGCTGGTCGGTGTCGGCGACACCGCGCTCTTCGCGCAAGTTGCTGTAATTCTGCGCCAGACCTTGCGTGGTGTTGTTTTCCAGCTCCACGCTGTTCATGCTCTTACTGAAGGTGTAGAAGGTGTTGAAGGTAACGTGCCGGCTCATGCGCTTGATGGCCGTGATCTGCAAGCCGTTGTAGGAGGCGGTTTGATCCGAAGCCATCATCAACACCGCGCCGAACGCGGGATTGGGGCGGCGCGCCAGCACGCTCGCACCGGCGCTGGTGGCGGTGGGGGTGACCACCGGGTAGTTGACGTCGCGCGCGAAGGGTAGGTCGTGGAACAGCGAGCCGACATAGGCCGCGGTGATGCTCAAGTCTTTCGTGACCTGGCGCTGGATCGAGGTATTCAACTGGTAGGAGTATGGCCACTGGAAGTTCTGCGCGATGCCGAAGATGCCGCCGCCGGATACGAACGTCCCTTTATAAGGGAAGGGGTCGCCGCCGACGAAGGCGTTGTAAGGGTTGCTGAGCGAAGCGCCCAGCGGTACTCCGGCCGAGCTGGTCTTGGCACTGGTGTTGGTGAAGGTGAGCCGGGTGGCGAAAGGCTCGAAATTGGTCATGGTGTTCCACTCGTTGCCCGAGATGCTGCCGTAGAAGATGCCGCCCGCGGCGCGGACCGAGGTCTTGCCGGAGCCGTTGGGATCCCAAGCCAGTCCGACGCGCGGGGAGATGTGGTGCCAGCGCATGGGGACGACGCCGCGTCCCACGCCGGGGTCGCCGTAAAACAACTGCCCCACGGGCGCCAGCGGGTCGACCGTGGATTTCTGCCCGGCGACGTAGGTGTCGACGCGGTTTTGCGGATCGGTGATCGGCGTCTGGAGATCCCAGCGCAAGCCCAGGTTGAGCGTCAAGCGCGGGTGGATGCGGAAATCGTCCTGCGCGAAGAGCGCCGTGTACCAGCTATTGTTGTAGGCTCTGACCGGCGCGTCTTGGGTGACGGCGCTGGGAATGCCGATCAGGAAATCCGCCAGCGCGTTCTTGGTCACGCTGTTGTTGAAGGTGAAGACGCCGTAGTTGTTGAGCAGCGTATCCTGGATGTCTTTTTCGAGCGAAGCCTCGCCACCCAACTTGAGGGCGTGGCGGCCCTTGGTCCAACTGAACACGTCGCGCAGAGAGTAGAAGTTGCCGCCGGCCGTCGGACCGCCGATGGCGTTGGTCAGGGTGAAAAAGCCACTGACGGTGATCTGCGGCAGCGAGGGCGTACCCTGGATCGTGAAGGCGGAGCCGAGGTCGCCGAGCGAGGTCTGTGGCAGGTTCAGGCGGCCGCCGTAGTTGCGGGTGAAAGTCATCCAGGCCTGGTTGATCTTGGTGGGGTCGATGACCCAAACGTCGCTGAGGTTGAGGTTGTGCTGCCGCCAGTTGAACTGCTGGTAGGCCCAGGGCAGGTTGCCGGTGCCCGCCTTCACCGTGTTGGTTCCCGAGGTCTCAAAGTAGCTGCCGGTGAAACGGTGCGCGGCGTTGATCTGGTGATCGAATTTCAGCAGGAAATCGTTGGAGTTGTAAGGGCTGGGAGTGTAGCCCTGCCAGATGTTGCCGGGGACATTCGCTTGGGGGATGTAGGTGTTGATGATCTTCATGGCCACCGGATCCAGGCGGCTGGGGCAGATCACGCCGGTCACGCCGTTGCAGGAGAACGTGGTTCCGGTCGCCGGATCGACAGGCTTGGTCGTCGAGGCGGTGAAGTTGCCGGTACGTTCCAGGGCCGTAGGAACGATCGCGTTGTTCACGAATGTGCTGGTGGCCTGGCGCAATCCCGAGTACGAAAAGAAAAAGAAGGTTTTGTCCTTCTTGATCGGGCCGCCGAGGGTAGCTCCGAACTGGTTGCGATGGAAGGGCGCCCTGGCCAACACCGAGCCCCAGTCGTTGGCGTTGAACACGGTGTTGCGCAAGAACTCGAACACCGACCCGTGAAAGACGTTGGTGCCCGATTTGGTGAGCACGTTGATGACGCCGCTGGCATACCGGCCATACTCCGCGTTGTAGCTGTTCGTCTGCAGGCGGAACTCCTCGATGGCATCGGGGTTGGGCAGGATGTTGCCCGTATTTCGCAGGCCGGTCATGTTGATGCCGCCATCCAGGTAGTAGTTCACCGAACCGGAACCGCCGTCGACTCCGCCGTTAATGAAGGTGCGCTGCTCGGGATAGCCCAGCACCAGCGCGTTGCTTCCGGAGGGCGCGGTGGCCGTCCCGCCGCTGTTGGATTGGACGCCGGGCGTCAGGTCCAGCAGCGTGTAAACGTTGCGGTCCACCAGCGGCAGGCTCGAGATCTCCTCGGATTGGATGGTGCCGCCGATCTCGACCGTGCTGGTGTTGATCGCCGGCGGTGCGTCGCTCACGGTCACAGTCTCATTGAGATCTCCGACGGTGAGCGAGACGTCCACGCGCGCGGTGTCGTTCACCTGCAAAACGATGCCGCTGCGGTCGACCTTCTTGAAGCCGGGAGCGGTTGCCGTCAGGACGTAGTTTCCCACCGGCAGGAATTCAAGGCGGTAGGCGCCATCGTCGCCGGAGGGCACGGTGCGGGTGAGGCTGGTGTCCGCGTTGCGAGCGGTGACCTGGACGCCGGCCAGAGCGCCGCCGCTCGAATCGGTGACGGTGCCCACGATGGTGGCGGTGGTGATTTGCGCGAGGGCTGCCAGTGGAAGTGCAACCAAAAGCGAGAATAGACGGGTTCTCATGTGGCCAACAGTAGTGCCGTGGGCCATAGCCGCGCAAGTTCGCAACCGTTCGGAACCGTTACAGGCAGGTTGGCGAACGTGCCGGCCGGGGGGTATGCTATTAGCCAGTGGACGACCGCTTGCCCTCCAACCTCGACCAGGCGCGGCTGGCTGTCGAGGAAGTGCTTGCCAGCGCGACGTTTGCGCGCTCCGACCACCTGCGCAGCTTCCTGCGCTACGTCTGCGAACGGACGCTGGCGGGAAGTGGCAAGGAAATCAACGAGTACAGCGTGGCGTTCGAGGCGTTGGGCAAACCGCCGGAGTTTTCCCCGGCCGAAGACTCTTCCGTGCGCCGCACCGCCTACGAGTTGCGCCAGAAACTACAGAAGTACTACGAAGTGGAGCAGCCCCATGCCCGGGTGCGGATCGATTTACCCAAGGGATCTTATGCGCCGAGGTTTCTGGAAAGGGTGGCGCCACCACCGAAGGGTGTACTGGCAGTCACCGGGGACCGGCGGCTGGTGAGAATACTGGCGGGCGCGCTGGCGGTGAGCGTTCTGATCGCCGCGGCCCTGACGTTGATGTTGTGGCGCGGCGGCTTGCGGATCACCCCCATTGTGCGCGAAGCCTGGAGCCCCATAACGACGTCCGGGGACAAAGTGCTGATCTCGATCGGCACCACGCTGCACCTGGTGGTGCGGCCGTACATGACGGTGGTGGCGGGAGGGCTGCCCAAATACCCCGCGCCGCCCGAGCTATACCCGCTCTTCCGGCAGCACCGGCCGTTGGAAGAAGGAGTAGAGCTTTCCATGCACCCGGTGGACAACTCGGTGCAGTTCGGGCACGCGGAGGCGGCGTCCATCGCGGCCACCACTTTGATGCTGATGGGGGCGTCCTACCAGATTCTGCCCGAGCGCAGCGTATCGGCGCCGGCGCTGCGCGGCCGTAGCGTGGTGCTGATTGCCGATCCGCAGAACAGCAACACGGCGGCGCGGCGACTGGAGCAGACGCCCTTGACCCTGGCTTTCGACCCGGCGTACCAGGATGTTGTGGTGCGCGAGCGCGCCGGGGCGCACACCGTGTGGGCCGGCAAACGCGGCCCCGACAAGCGCTACACGGAGGAGTTCGGACTCATCACCGTGCTGCCCGGCGAAGGCGAAGCGGCCGGCCCGCATCACATGCTGATTTTCTCCGGCTTGACCTCGGTGGGCGCGCAGGGAGCGGCCGAGTTCTTTTCGCGCCCGGAATCGCTGCGCGTGTTGCGAGACCGCTTGGCGGCGGAGGGCTACGCGGCCTTTCCGGCGGCCTACCAGGTGGTGGTCCGCTGCGCCAGCAACGACACCCTCCTGCTCTCCGCCGAATACGCCGCCCACCGCGTAATCCGCAAATAACGTGGGCCCCTCACACCCACAGCAGCGGCTGGCGCACCGGAAAGTTCCGTAGCACTTCTTCAATCGTGGGGTCAGCGTCCAGCTTGCGCCACAGCGCAATGTACTCTTGCTTGCCCAGCTCCAGCCCCGCGAACAACAGGCACGGCTGGCGCACCGGCCATGCGCTGTCGTACATGACGTCGGGCGGAAGCGGCCATTTCTTCTTCTCCAGCATGTACGGGTACATGTATTCCATGGCCCGGCCCATGCCGCGCCCGTCGGGGAGCTGCCACTTCCAAAGCCCCAGCAGTTGCGCGATGATGCCCAGGGCATCCAGATTAAAAAGCGAATACCCGTATGGTTTGGTGCGGCGAAGTTCTTCAGGGAAGCTGCCGTCGGGCGCTTCCTGGTTGGGAATGAGCACGGTCTGAAACCGGTTGCGGCAGTAAGCAGTCAGTTCCGCGTTGCCGGTGAGATCGCTGAAGGCCGCCCCCTGCGCCACCCAGCAGGTGCCGTGGTTGTTCACCGCGTCGCGCTCCGCGATCCCATACGGGTGCGTGGTCATCCATTGAACGTATGCCGCAAACCACTTCTTGACTCCCTCCACGTCCGCGGCTGCCAGCCCCACGCGCGACGTGGCGCGCGCCACTTCCACCAGGTGGAGCGTATCGATGATGCCGGTGCCGCGTCCAGTAAAGCGCCCCTGGATGGCCTGCGCGTATTGCAGGCTGGGGTTCATGCGGGTGGCGTCGTCGACGAACCAGGCGCGCAGGTGGCGCGCGGCGTGCTCGGAGTACTGGCGCCGCCCGGTGATCTTGTAAGCCGCCGCCAGCGCCGGGACGATCAGGCTCAGGCGAATCATGGCGCGGCGGTGATCCACAAAGTTGTCGGGATTGCTCATGCCGTCGCGCTGGATGTAGGGGCCGCCGGGGTGATTCGGGTCGGGCCACCAGTAATCGCCTTCGGAGAAAAAATCGTGGCGTCCGCCGGCGCTGCGCGGGGAAGACGATGCGGTAACGGTGACGGGCTGCTCCCGCAGATAGCGCCCAACGCCGCGCAGCACACGCGCGCGTTCGATGCCCGCGAGGTCGAACTTGCCGGTCGCCGCCAGCAGCCGGGTGGCGCAGGCGGTTCCGCCGGCGCACCTCATAAACTCCCGCCGATTCACTTCTTCCCGTGCGCCGCTTCGAGGCCCGACCCGCCTTTCGCGTACTCCGGTTGCACGTTGACCACCCCGAACTGGCGGTCCGCCACTTCGCGGTTTGCCGTCATCATCCACATGAAACCGATGCTGCTGCCCGGAGCAGCCACATTGGGATGGTAGCCCTCGGGCATCGCCACCACATCGCCTTCCCTAACCGCCACCACCAGTTCCGGCTCTATTGGATCGGTGTACACGAGTTGCAGGCCCCAGGAGGGAGCGGGCATATCGATGTACAGATAGGCTTCTTCCAGCATGGCGGCATGCTCGTGTGGCGGCCAGGAGGCCCAGTTCCCCGGTTTGGTGAAGGTCACGCCGGTCACGATTCTGCCCGCCTGCACGTTCTTGCCGATCAGGATGTGGAGCTCGCGCTGGTCGTTCGGCCCGCCGGTCAGGAAATGGAGGGTCGGATCCTTGAGCACGTCGGCGAACGAGACGAATTGCAGCGGATATTGGCCGGTGACCGGCGACGAAAGTTCCGCCAGGTCGCAGCCCGCCTCCAGCGGTGCCACGCGGACCTGAGAGTCTCTTGGAACGTACAGCGCATCGTAGCGGCCCATCTCGAAGCTCTTCCCCGCCGTCTCCACCACGGCGCGGCCATTCAGGCAGACCAGGCCGGTTTCGTGCGTCTCCGTCGAGAATTCGAGCGGAGCATCGCCGGCGTCCAGAATAATTCTGCCGTAATACAGGTTGGTGACCGCCGCCTTATCCGGAGCCAGCCACCGCGTGCGCCCCTTCTGTTTGTTCGTCCCGCGGGCCACACAGTTCTTTTCGTTCAGAATCGATGCCGCCATATTCGATTAGCCTCCTGAATCACAAGAATAACAATGTGAAGCGGTGAAGGCCACCGGCGTAGGGCGGCGGTAGTGGGTCAGTTTGAGTTTTTCTGGTGATCGGAGATGAATCCACAGACGATCCAGGCTGCTGTGCGAATAGGGATCCATGCGCAGAGAAAATAAAACAGCGAGGTCACGGCTATGCTCAAAAAAACTGGTCCAAGTCCAAATTGTCGGGCAACCCGACGCGCTCATACAGGGATAAGAGAACAGTTCCGTTTCCTGCGTTGACACAAACTTCCACAGGGCGAAAACGACTCCGCACGCGAGGCTCGCCCTTCTAACGCCAACAGATTCAGTCGATAGAAACCAGTGAAACCCCCGGCTCCGACGTTCCATCCGCTATTTGGACCCTCCCGGAAGATCGTCGAAGCTGCTATAGGAATCCATGGTGCAGCGCTTTCTCAACTGCTCAAGCTTCACAGCATATTCCTGTTCGTCCTGGGCGTCAAACTCGCAATGTGTACGCGTCGGTCTACGGCGCAATTCCTCGTCTCGTGCTTCTATCGACGGAGCGGAAATACAGACCAACTTACCCTTATTATTACCGATAGCGGACCATTCCCAAACTCCAAAGAGCATGTCATAATCGTACCATCCCTGAACGGCTGGCCTTTCACGTATTTTACGTGTAAGCTGAAGATGGGTACTTATGAGACAGAACATCACCCTGGCGATCGACAAGCAGCTTCTGAAAAGGGCGCGCGCCTTCGCCGCTCAGCGCGGAACCAGCATCAGCGCCATGCTCGCCGATGAACTGCAAAAGGGTATCGCGCGCGAGACGGCGTACCAGCAAGCTCAAGCCAAAGCCTTGGCGCAGTTGAGCGCCCCCTTTCAGCTTGGTGGCGGCAAGATGCCCGCGCGGGAAGCTCTGCATGACCGGCAAGACCTTCGTTGATACGAACGTCCTCATTTACGCTCACGATTTGGGCGCCGGCCCCCGCCGGCAGCGTGCCGCAGAACGCCTGACCGAACTCTGGAACACACGCGACGGGCGCCTGAGCACGCAGGTGCTTCAGGAGTTCTACGTCAACGTCACGCAGAAAATCACGGTCCCGCTCAGCAGGAGCGCGGCGCGCGAGGTGGTTCGCAACTATACTCCGTGGGTCGAATCGCCCATCACGCCTGCCACTGTGGTGCGAGCTTCGGAAATCGGCGAAATATGGCATATCTCGTTCTGGGACGGCATGATTCTCGCCGCTGCCGAACAGGACCATGCCTCCCAGTTGTTGACCGAAGACCTGACTCACGGCCAGGTCATCGCCGGCGTCACAATCGTGAACCCGTTTCTTTAGACTCAGTGTGCGCCGGCGTCAATCGCCGCCAGCCGGTTCTGCACCAACTCTCGATTCAGATCGCCGAGTTTGGTTTCCAGCAGGCTCTTCCAGCTTGCCACTTGCGCCGCCAGCGCGCGGCTGGCCTGATCGTAGGCCTGGTACGCCGTAGCGGGGGGCGTGCGGTCGGCGCTCTCCGCCACGCTCAACGCCGAGCCCAACTCGCTCGACGCCGTGCTCAAACTGATCTTCGCCGCCTCGGCGTCCAGTGCGGCGATCTTCGCGACCAGCGCCGCATTCGACGCGCCTTCCGCCGCTTGCCGCCGCTGGGCGAGCTGGCTGCGCAGCGCGCGCACCTGGCTCATCGTCTCCGCCGCCTGCCCGATGGCTCGCGAGGCCGATAAGCCCAGCTCCAATTGCTTGGAAAGATCCTCGGGCGTCGCCACCGACCTCGGGTCGAGCGCCACCTTCACCGGTTGCGTATAACTGCGCCCGGCCACCGTCAGCCGCGCCGTATACGTGCCGGGGAGCACTTGCGGGCCTTCGGCCGCCCGGCCGAATTCATTATCCGCGCCCGGCGGCGCATAGCGCAGGTCCCACGCAAAACGATTCATGCCCGCCCTTGCCGTGAGGCGCGGTGTCGGCGCGATCCAGATGTCCGCAATCGCCCCGGGCCGTCTCGGCGTTTCCGCGCGATCTCTGTTGGAATACCGCCTTATCGGCTGATTTTGGCCATCCAGAATTTCCAGAACCACCTCGCCTTCCGGCGGCGATTTGAGAAAGTAGTCCAGAATCGCACCGTTCGGCGGATTCTTCGCCTTGGGTTCTTCCGGAGGAAAGGGCGTTCCGGAAAACGACTCCGGGTTCATGCGGATGGCCGTGGCCGGTTGGTAGAGCCAAACCTCCGACGAGGCCACGCGGGCATCTATCTGCCGCAGCGGCGAGATGTCGTCGAGAATCCAGAACGCGCGCCCGTGCGTCGCCGCCACCAAATCGTCGCCGTGGATCGCCAGGTCGCGTACCGAGCTCGCCGGCAGGTTCAGTTGCAGCGATTGCCAGTGGCCGCCATCGTCGAAGGAAACGTACACGCCCAACTCGGTGGCCGCGAACAGCAGTCCTCGGCGCGCCGGATCTTCGCGAATGGCGTTGAGGAACGCCGGTTCCTCCAAACCCTCCGCCGCCAGCGTCCACGTCTTGCCGTAGTCGCGGGTGCGATACACGTACGGCTTGTAATCGTCCATCTGGTGCCGGTCCGCCGCGGCGTATGCCTCCGCCGGATCGAAGTGCGAGGCTTCAATGTGGGTGACGTTGCTCCACTCCGGCAGCCCCTTGGGCGTGACGTTCTCCCAGGTCTTGCCGCCGTTGCGCGTGAGGTGGATCAGCCCGAAGTCGCTGCCGGTCCAGACCATGCCCGCCTCCAACGGCGAGGGCGCGATGGAATACAGCACGCCGCGCGGATTCCCGGTCAGGTCGGGACTGATTTCATGCCACGTCAGCCCGCCGTCGGAGGTCTTCAGCAGGTATTGCGACCCGTAGTACAGCGTGTCCGGCTCAATGCTCGATGTCACCAGCGGCGCGGTCCACGGGAAACGATACCTCTGCCGTGAGATGTCGGCATTGGGGCCAAAGCCGCCGCGCTCAAGCGACGGCGTGATGTTCTGCGCCTGCCCCGTGCGCTTGTCGAAGCGCGTCAGGCTCCCATTGGTGTTGCCGACGTACAGGATGTTGGGGTCGCGCTGATCGATGGCGATGTATCCGCTCTCCGCGCCGCCCACGCCGAACCAGTCGCGCGCGTCGATCTGGCCGTGGTCGGTGCGGCTCGCCACGGCCGCCGTCCCGCTATCCTGCTGCGATCCGTACACGAAATACGGGAACCGGTTGTCCGTGATGACGTGGTAGAACTGCGCCGTCGGCTGGTTGTACCAGGTGCTCCACGTCGCGCCGCCATCCAGGCTGACGTTGGTCCCCTGGTCCGATCCCAGAAGCATGCGGCCCGGCTCGCTGGGGTCGATCCACAGGATGTGATAATCGTCTCCTCCGGGAGCGCCCTTGAGCACCGTGAAGGTCTTTCCGCCGTCGGTGGAGCGATACAACGCCACGTTGGCGACGTAGACCGTGTCCGCGTTCCTGGGGTCCGCCGTCACGCCGCCGAAGTACCAGCCACGGCTGACCGTGCGCGTATCGGTGCTGGTGTGCGTCCACGTCTGGCCCGCATCGTCCGATCGGTACATACCGCCGCCGCTCTGCGCATCGATCAAAGCGTAGACGCGCCCTCCCGCCGCGGTGGCCACGCCCGAGCGTCTCCAGTCGCCTTCCGGCAGCCCATGTCCGGCGAGTTGGACCCAGTGGTCGCCCGCGTCCGTCGATTTGTAAAGCCCGCTGCCCGGCCCCTCGATGGGACCGTACACGCTCCATGGCGGCCGGTGCGCGTTCCACACCGTGGCATAGATCACGCTGGGGTTCTGCGGCTCCAACGCCAGGTCCACCGCGCCGATTTCCGGACCCTTGTCGAGCACCTTCCGCCAGGTGCCGCCGCCATCCGTCGAGCGGTATACGCCGCGCTCCGCATTCGGTCCGTAGGCGTGGCCGAGCGCCGCCACATAAACCGTGTCCGGATTTCGCGGATCGACGCGGATCGACCCGATCTGCCGCGCGTCGCGCAGGCCGACATTTCGCCAGGTCTTCCCGCCGTCCACGGATTTGTAGACGCCATCGCCGATTCCGAGATCGGACCGGATATCGGTCTCGCCGGTGCCCACATAAATCACGTTGGGGTTCGACGGCGCCACGGCGATGGCTCCGATGGAGGCGATGCGCTGCTGGTCGAAGATGGGTGTCCAGACCGTGCCCGCGTCGGTAGTCTTCCAGACCCCGCCTCCCACGGCCCCGAAATAGAACGTGTTCGGATCGCTCGGAATTCCCGCCACCGCGACCACGCGCCCGGCGCGAAACGGCCCAATCAGCCGCCACTCGAGTCGATCGAAGAGACTGCTGGAGAACGGCTGCGCTCCCGCCACCGACCACGCCAGCCACACAGCCAAAGAACGGATCTTCATACGCTTCCCGGTATGCATAGAGGGTATCAGATTTGTTTGGTGGCGCCGGCAATCTTGTTGGGGCGCGGGCGATGTATCTACACTCGGTCCCTGACGGTCTCTGCCCGAGGCGACTCTCAGAGCCGCGACCGTCAGGGAGCGGTTGCTTGCACAGCCCACGAGCCCGCCGAGGCTGATACAACAGTTATACAAGGTGATGCGCTTCGAATTCGAACCGGCGAAGAGACAGCCTGGAAGGCGACCAGCCAGGAAGAGCAAAGCGATTGCGGAGATGGCCTCGCGGGGCGAAGATGTTTCCGCGTACTTCACCAACAAGTTCACCGTGGTCAGACCGGTCCACCGCGTCAATGTAGACCTGACCCACGGCATGTTGCGAGAGCTCGACGAGCAAGCGGCCCGCCTCAATGTCAGCCGGCAAGCGATAATCAAGACGCTGCTCAGGCAGGCGCTGAACGAAGGGCGGGGAAGCCGGCTTGGGTCGAAGAGCAAGGACGGCTAACGCGTCCCCTCCCCGCAAACTTGGGTGAAAATAGTTGGGGGGATATGCGCATGCGGAATTACCACAACTTTATCAACGGCAAATTCGTTCCTTCGAGCGGCGCGAACCGCATCGAAGTGACCAACCCTTCCACCGGCCAGGTCATCTGCACCGTGCCGGACAGCAACCAGGCCGATACGGACGCGGCCATCTCGGCGGCCGAAGCGGCACAAAGCGGCTGGGCCAAACGGCCGGCTATCGAGCGCGCCAAGGCGCTGCGAGCCATCGCCGCCAAGATCCGCGAACACGTCGAACCGCTCGCCCGCGTGATCGCCGAAGAGCAGGGCAAGGTCCTGGGCCTGGCCCGCGTCGAGGTTGCCTTCACCGCCGACTATATGGATTACATGGCCGAATGGGCGCGCCGCATCGAGGGCGAGATTCTCGAAAGCGATCGCCCCGGCGAGACCATCTTCCTGTTTCGCCCGCCGATCGGCGTGATCGGTGGCATCCTCCCCTGGAATTTCCCGTTCTTTCTGATCGCCCGCAAGGTTGCCCCCGCCCTGGTCACTGGCAACACCATCGTGATCAAGCCCAGCAGGGAAACGCCCCACAATGCCGTCAAGTTCTGTGAGCTGGTGGCTGAAACGGACCTGCCCCCGGGCGTCATCAACATCGTCCATGGCCGCGGGTCCTCCGTCGGCTTGGCCATTGCCTCCGACCCGCGCATCGGCATGATCAGCCTCACGGGCAGTGTCGAGACGGGCTCCGCCATCATGGCAGCGGCCGCCCCCAACATCACGAAGGTGAGCCTCGAGCTGGGCGGAAAGGCGCCCGCCATCGTCATGGCCGATGCCGATATGGCGCTCGCCGTCGAAGCCGTCAAGGCCTCGCGCGTCATCAACAGCGGCCAGGTCTGCAATTGCGCCGAGCGCGTATACGTGCAGCGCAGCGTTGCCGATGAGTTCACGGACAAGCTGACCGCCGCCATGAAGGCTTCCCGCTTCGGCGACCCTTTGGCCGACGAATCCGTCGACTACGGTCCGCTCATCAACCAGGCCGGCTTCCGGAAAGTCGATGCGCTGGTGCGCGGCGCGGTGGCGGCCGGCGCGACCCTCACCACCGGCGGCGGGCGCGGTCCGGGCGAGGGCGGCTACTTCTACCAGCCCACGGTGCTGGCCGGTTGCCGCCAGGAAATGGAGATTATCCGCCGCGAAATATTCGGCCCGGTGATTCCTGTCGTGACCTTCAACGACCTGGACGAAGCCATCGCCTGCGCTAACGATTCCGACTTTGGGCTGACCTCGTCTATTTACACGCGCGACCTCGACGTCGCCATGAGGGCTTGCCGGGAGATCCGTTTCGGCGAGACCTACATCAACCGCGAGAATTTCGAAGCCATGCAGGGCTTCCACGCCGGCTGGCGCAAGAGCGGCATCGGAGGCGCCGATGGCAAACACGGCCTCTATGAGTTCACGCAAACCCATGTGGTCTACATCGCACGGCGTTAACGGCCGCGGCGCTCGATCTGTTCGATCGCTTTGGCAAAGTCGGCCGGCGTCCGGATGATGATGGTCTTCCCCTTCACCTTCGCCGTGGCTTGCGAAATGCTATCGGGCAAGGTGGCGCCCGGGCGAAAGTAAGGCCTGAACTGAAGGTTGAAGAATTGCGGGGCGGTGCCGATGGGATCCTCCAGCGCGGTTGCCGGCAGCTTGTCCACGTAGCGCGTCTCGGGACCGAGAAACACCACCACGTCGGAGGGCGGCTCCGCACGCAGCTCCAGGTTCACCAGGCCCGCGAGAAGATCTACGTGGCCGCGGGGGTTCTGCAGCACGTGGTAATCCACCAGCCCGAGTTCGGTGCCGTTCAGGGCCTGCGCCACCCGGCCCAGCGCGCCGGGAGCGAAGGCATCCTGGCGCAGCAGGGTCTTCTGCTGATCCAGGTTGAAGACCACCAGGCGCACGGAGCGCGCGGGCACGCGTTCCAGCAGCGAGGAAAGCAGGCCCAGCAGGAGCACGCGATCGCTGGCGCGCAGCCTGGTCCGCATCGGAAAGAGCGGCGCCGCGTGCAGCAGCACGGTGAGGCGAATCGGCGCCGCGTCGTCGGAGCCGGGCCTGCCGCTGGGCCGGCCGCGCAACGTAAAGTCGGCGACCGTATCGCGCGGCATGGCAAGGTTCAACTGGCGTTCGCGGCGGCCCAGCCTGGCGTCCACATGCCAACTGCCGCGGCACACCCGATCGGAGTCGTCGAGCAGGGTCCATTTCACTTCGTACCGGCCCTCACCCAGCAGGTACCCGCCTCCCACCTCGACCTCTGTCTTGGTCTTCGGAACCGATGGCAGCCTGACTCTGCCGATCAGATAAACCGGCTTTTGACCGCCTTCCGGCGTGATCCTGGTCAGCATGGCCCAGCCGTGTCCCGCGCCGGAGTACTGGTTCATGGGCACGCGCACAACATATCCGGCCTGAAAGCGAAAGCTAAAATTGAGAGAGGGCTTGATGGGCGTGACTTCACACCGCAGGGTTTGCTCCCCCGTCTGCGGATCGAGAACTTTCAGGACGCTCCCCAGCCTGGCTGGATCCACTATGACCTGGGCGGCGCAAGCGGATGCCAGCAGCAATCCGATGGCAAGAGGGCGCATTCTCTTCCATTATGTAGCGCCGGCGATCTTTGTCGCCGGTGTGTTTTGTGTTACGCCGAGCCCGCCTGCTGCCACCGCCCGCGCGTGAAATCCGGAAACGGCATGGGCGCGCTGCCTTTGGCCACGGATGCCTCGCTCAGCGGCCCGGGGGCGCTCCACGCCGCGGCGTCGTAAACGTCGATGTCCGGCGCGGCGCCATCGCGCATGCACTGAATCAAGCGGTACGCCATCACGAAATCCATGCCGCCGTGGCCGCCCAACTCCCGCGCCAGCTCGCCTACCTGCTTCCAGTACTGGTGCTCGAACCGCTCTTTGTACGGGTCGATGGGGCCGAAGGCTTCCTTGGCGGCGCCGTCCAGGTAGATGCGTGGCGGATAGTCGCGGAAAATCCCCTTGGTCCCGGCGATCAGGTTGATGCGGTCGTAGGGCTGCGGAGTGGAGACGTTGTGCTCCAGCGTGATCACGCGGCCCTTGGCGGTCTTGATGAGGCTCGCGTTCAGATCGCCGCAGCGATACACCTCTTTCTGGCGCGGATCGTCGGGCCGGAGTTGCTCCTTCCGGTACGCCGCCAGCGATAACGCGGGCGAGCTCATCGATACCAGGTACTCGAACCGGTCGCCGCGGTTGATGTCCATGTAGTGCGCCACCGGACCCAGCCCGTGCGTGGGATAGAGGTTGCCATTGCGGCCGACGTTTTCAAAACGCCGCCACAGGCCCTCGCCTTCATTCGAGAACAGAATGCTCCGCAGGTCGTGGTTGTAAGCGGCGGCGCCGTGCGTGATGTCGCCGAACAGGCCGGCCCGTACCATGTTGAGAACCAGCAGCTCGTTGTATCCGTAGCAGCAGTTCTCGAGCTGTATGCAGTGGCGGCGCGTGCTCTCGGACGTGTTCACCAGGTCCCAACATTCCGCGATCGTCCGGGCCGCCGGCACTTCCACGGCTACGTGCTTGCCGTGCTTCATGGCGGCGAGGGCCATGGGCGTGTGCCAGTTCCAGGGAGTCGCAATCACCACCAGGTCGATATCGTCGCGCTTGACGAGCTCTTCGAAGGCGTGGTCGCTCGAGTGATACAGCGCCGGCGGCTGCTTTCCCGCGCGCTCCAGCTTGGCCTGCTCCTTGTCCACCTTGTCCTTCACGGTGTCGCAGATGGCCGTCACCCGCACCTGCGGAATGGCCGAAAAGTTCTCGATCAGCGAATCGCCCCGCCCGCCGATGCCAATGACGCCCAGCCGCACGGTGTCCTTGGCTTCGAACTTCATGCCCCCAACCGTGGGATTCGCGGCGCGCGCCACGCCCATCCCTAAAGCGCTTACAGAAGCCAGCCGCAGCAGGTCGCGGCGCGAAGAAGATTTCGGGTCGTTCATGACGATATCCTCATTTCCAAAGACGGCGCACAACTTCAATGACGATCATAGCGCTCACCACGAAAACCGCCAGCAGAGCCAGCGCGTAATTCGTCCGGCCGTACAGAAAGTTGCCCACCGTGAAAAGCGCCGACCAGATCATGGTGCAGCCCGCGAACCAACCCAGCAACGCCATTGGGAAGTTATCGCTCTGTGCGTGCATGGCGGCCTCGGCCTCGGAAACACCGGCCTCGACGCGCACGCGCCGCCAACCGGGGCCGAACGGGTGAATCTTCTTATAGAACTCGGCCAGCACCAGCGGGTCGGTCCGCGGCCCCAGGTACGCCGTGGCCAGCCAGCAGACCGTGGTGCAGACCACGGTGATCAACAGTTGGTACTGGGTCCCCGGCGCCATGCCATTCTTGTTCAGAATCAGAAACAACATGGAGATGGCGAATGAGCTGGCCATGGCCACAATCTCGCACCATGCCGTCACACGCCACCAGAACCAGCGCACCAGGTACAACAGGCCGGTGCCCGCTCCGATCTGTAGAATCACGTTGAAGGTGTCCTTGGCGGTATCCAGCGCGAACACCAGGGCGGAGGAAGCCACGAACAGCCCGACCGTGGCCACGCGGCCCGCCAGCACGTAATGCTTCTCGGCCGCCTGCGGCTTGACGAACCGCCGGTAGAAATCGTGCACCAGGTAAGAGGCGCCCCAGTTGAGGTGCGTCAAAATGGTCGACGAATTGGCCGCCACCAGGCCGCCCAGCATCAGGCCCATCCAGCCCACGGGAAGAAACCGCAGCATCGCGGGGAAGGCGATATCGTGGCCAATGAGAGTCGGGTCGAGGTGCGGGAAGGCCTTGCGGATGTCCGACAGCTCCGGGTAGACCACCAGCGATGCCAGCCCCACCAGAATCCACGGCCACGGCCGCAGCACGTAGTGGGCGACGTTGAAGAACAGCGTCGATCCCAGCGCGTCCTTCTCCGATTTCGACGCCAGCATACGCTGCGCGATGTAGCTGCCGCCGCCGGGTTCCGCGCCGGGGTACCACACCGCCCACCACTGCACCGCCAGCGGCATGATAAACACCGCCAGCAGCAGATCCCAATTGTTGGTGAAATCCGGAAGCATGTTGAGGTAGTTCAAACCGCCCGGGCCTTTCACGTGCGAGAGCTTTTCCACCAGCCCGCTCATCCCGCCCACCTGCGGCAGCCGCACCGCGAAGTACGCCGCCGCGATCACCGCCGACATCTTGATGAAGAACTGGAACATGTCGATGACCAGCACGCCCCAGAGGCCGGAGAAAGTGGCGAAGACCACGTTCAGCAGTCCCACCGCCGCCAGCGTCTGCCATCGGCTGAACCCGAACAGCACGGCGGCGATTTTGCACGCCGCCAGGTTCACGCTGGCCATGATCATGCAATTGAAAAGCAGGCCCAGGTAGACCGCGCGAAAGCCGCGCACCGCGCCGGCGGCCCGTCCGGAGTAGCGCAGCTCATAAAATTCGAGGTCGGTGAGCACGCCCGAACGCCGCCACATGCGCGCGTAAAAGAACACGGTCGAAACGCCGGTCAGCGTGAAGGCCCACCACTGCCAGTTGCCCGCCACTCCCTGCGTGCGCACGAAGTTCGCCACCAGGTTTGGCGTGTCGCTCGAAAACGTGGTGGCCACCATTGAGATTCCCGCCAGCCACCAAGGCACCGAGCGCCCGGACGCGAAGAACTCCGCCGTGCTCTTGCCGGAGCGCCTTCCAAAGAACAGCGCGGGCACGAAGCAAATGGCCACTGAGACGAAGGCGATGATCCAGTCGAGGGTGTGAAGTTGCATACCGAACCTACGAGTTTACTTCCTCGCGGTGGAGCGCGCCCGGCCCCGGTTGCGCGTCGATGAGGTGCCGGTCAGGGTCGAATTCCGAGTGGCCCGCGTAGTAGTGGTCGATCAATCCGCGGCGCACGGCCGCAAGGTCCGGCTGCTTCGAGAACACCACCGCGCAGCCGCCGAGGCCCGCGCCCGTGAGCCGCGCGCCCAACCCGCCGGATTCGACGGCCGTCCGCACCAACTGGTCGAGCGCGGGCGAACTCACTTTGAGCCGATCCCGCAAGCTGGCGTGAGATTCCAAGAGCAGCCGTCCGAAGGCGCCGGCGTCGTCCTGTTCCATGGCCTTCACCGCAGCCCGGACGCGCAATGCCTCGCTGGTCACGTGCAGGAAGCTATCGCGCTCCGGGCCGGGCGGAAGCTTGTCCGCGGCGTCCGGCTCCGCCATCGCCGTCCGGTACGAAACCAACCCAAGACGCTTCAGCGCGGCCGTTCCCGCGGCCCGCCGGGCGTTGTACTCGTCGCGCGCGGCTCCGGATTTCTCCGCCGTTTGCAGGCTGTGGGCCACCAGGAAGCGCCAGTCCTCGGGCACGGGAATCGGGCGCACCGCTAGCGGCTCGAATTCGATCAGCGAGGCGCAGCCTTCGATTGAAACGAGCGAAGCGGCATGATCCATACCACCGCCGCGCGTCCCCACGAATTGCTCGCCTTCGGGCAGGATCTCCATCAACTGCTCGAAGCTCGCCAGGTGGTTGTTGGCCCGGAGCAGGCCGAGGGTGAAGGCCACCATCAGCGCCGAAGACGATGCCAGCCCCGCCGCCGGCGGAAGGTCCGACTCCACGGCGGCGTCCACTCCGGCGCCGGCGCCCCACTTGCGGCCCACCGCCTCGGCCGCCGCCCGCAAGTAGTTCTCCCAATCGCCCGATGCCGCGGGCGCCAGGTGAGGTGTCCACTCGAACTCACGTTGACCATACTCTTCGGCGCTGACGGCGCGTATGCGGCGATCGGTTCTGGCGCGGAACGCCACGCGAATGCGCCGGGGAATGGCGATCGGCAGCACCGGGAGGCCGTGATAATCGATGTGCTCGCCGATCAGGTTGACCCGGCCCGGGGCGGCGGCCACCCAGGTTTCGACGGCGCTGGGTCCGAAAGCTTGAACGAGATGTTGCCGCGGGTCTGTCACTGATCTTCACGGCTTCTCGAGGACCACAAACAGCGACTGGCCGAAGGGAGGCTTCACCATTCCCTCCAGGCGCGAGAGGAGCGGAACCAGGTAGCGGTCGAAGATCTCGATCTGCCTTTCCGACTGGGCCGTGCGTCCGAGGATATGGGAGTTCACCCACCAGCCAAAGAAGCCGAGCGCGTTCATGTAGTGGACCTTCCGGATGCGCAAGCCGGCGCCATCGGCCAGACTAGCGATGGATCCGCGGCTGTACCGCCGGTAATGGCCGAGGTTACGGTCGATAGGACCATATAGCGCCGGAAAGGCGGGGACCAGCAGCACGACCACTCCGCCGGATCCCAGAATAGACGCCATGCCGCGTAAGGCCTGGCGGTCGTCCTGGATGTGCTCCAGTGCGTTGAGACAGACGCAGGAGTCGGGGTGGAACCGGGCCAGATCGGAGAACGCGGGGCTGCCGGCGTCGCAGGCGAAGGCGTGCAGGTTGCTCCGGCCGGGATACCGTTGGTTGAGGCGCAGGATGCAATCGGGCTCGCTGTCAACCGCGATGACCGCCTCGCGGTCGAGCAACATGCGAGTGAAGTTCCCCAGGCCGCAGCCGACCTCCACCACCCGCCGGCCCAATTCGCGCGTGACCAGGCGGCTCTGCCAGGCGAAATAATTCTCCGCCCTGGACATGCGCTCCTGATCTTCGAGCGTGTAAGCCGATTGATGCACGTGCCCCCTCGGTATTGTACCCGGTCTGGGAGAATAGGAACGTCGCATGTTCCTGTTCGACGTCTTTCGTTCCTTTCTGCCGCTAAGTAATCCCATCGGCTTTGGCCCGGCCGACTTCATCGAGTTGGCGCTGGCGGCGATGCTGGTTTTGATGGCGCTGGTGTGGCGCCCCTGGATTCAGCCGTACGCCCTCAAGCTGGCGGAAAGGACCGGCTGGTGCATGTTGCTGCTGGCCCTCCTGCCGATATTGCTGCGGCTGGCGCTGCTGGCGCACCATCCGGTCCCTTCCCCGGACGTCTACGACGAGTTCGGCCATCTTCTGGAGGCGGACACGCTGCGGCACTTCCGCCTGGCGAATCCGCCGCACCCGCTGCCCCAGTTCTTCGAGACGTTCTTTGTGCTGCAAGAGCCGGCGTACAGCTCCATCTACCCGGTTGGCCAAGGCTTGGCGCTGGCATTCGGCTGGGCCATTTTTGGCCTTCCGTGGGCCGGGGTGGTGCTGTCGGTGGCGGCCTTCTGCGCGCTCTGCTACTGGATGCTGCGGGCCTGGACCACGCCGGGGTGGGCGCTCGTGGGCGGGGTGCTGGCAGTAATCGAATTCGGCCCTCTGTGCCAGTGGATGAACAGCTATTGGGGCGGGGCATTAGCCGCCGCCGCCGGATGCCTGGTATTCGGAGCGCTGCCCCGGCTGCGCAACGGCCCCCGCACGCGCGACGCGGTTTTGTTGGGCGTGGGCCTGGGAATGCACCTGCTCACGCGCCCGTATGAGTCGATCTTCTTGTTCCTCGGCGTGCTCCTGTTCTTCGTCCCCGTGCCGCGCAAACTGGCGCGTGTGGCGCCCGATGTCATCTTGGTTCTGATTCCAGCCATCGCCATCATGCTGTTCCAGAACAAGGCAGTCACTGGCAGTTGGACGACGCTCCCCGAAATGCTCAGCCAGTATCAGTACGGCGTGCCGGCGGCGCTCACAGTGCAATCGAATCCGGTGCCCCACCGCCCGCTGACCAGGGAACAAGCGCTCGATTATAAAATGCAGCTTTCGTTTCACACCGGTCCCGAGACCGTGCGCAGCTACCTGGAGCGTCTCGAGTACCGCGTGCGCTACTACCGTTTCTTCTTTCTGGCGCCGCTCTACCTGGCGCTCGTCGTCTTTCTGATAACCATCCGCGAGTTCCGGTTTGTCTGGGTGGCGCTCACTCTACTGCTGTTCAGCCTGGGCGTCAATTTCTTCCCGGCATTTCAACTGCACTACATCGCTGCCGTCACGTGTCTTTTCGTTTTGGTGAGCGTGACGGGGCTGGAGCGGATTGGCGGCGCCGCCGCCCGTCTGATCGTATTCCTTTGCGTCGCGCACTTCCTGTTCTGGTACGGCCTTCATGTATTCGACGATGCGGAACCTTCGGTGGCGATGAGGCCCTACGAGACCTGGGACGCCATTAACCACGGGAATCCGGATCGGCGGATCTACGTCAACCGGCAGCTCGCCGCGATACCAGGTAAGTTGCTGGTGTTCGTTCGTTACTACCCACAGCACATCTTCCAGGACGAGTGGGTCTACAACGCCGCCGATATTGACGGCGCGCGGGTGGTATGGGCCCGCGACCTGGGCGAAGCCGAGGACGACAAGCTACGCAATTACTATCCCGACCGCGCCGTCTGGCTGTTGGAGCCCGACTTCCGCCCGCCGAGGCTGACGGCGTACGAGCGGTAGAGGTTGTGGGGCAGGTTTTTAACCTGCGGCGGATTGTCAATCCGCCTGCCGCCCTTGGACGCGCCCGCCACGACGGCGGAGAATCGCCAACACCGTTTGCGGCTTGCCGCTATGCGGGGCAGATTGGCAATCTGCGGGCCGAGTGGGGGTGCCCTCTGGGCCCGGCCTGCGCGGCGACTGCCAATCGCCGCGCAGGATGCCATCCTGCCCCACGGAAGCCACTAGACGCAGATGCTCTGGAAATAGGTAGAATCGGAAAAGGCATGACGCTCGATGATTACAAGGTAGTGCTCTACCGGAACCAGCCGTCGGGCTGGGTGGCGGAAGTGCCCGCGATTGAGGGTTGCTACGCGCTCATGCCGACCCGGCAAGAGGCGCTCGCCGAACTGGGGCGCGTCTTCGAGATGATCTCCGGGGAGGGTGAGGATAGCCCATCGGCCACGTCCGACCTGGGTCGGTGCTACAGGCGTGGAACGACTACGTGAACAGTCATTTTTGAAACTATGACGTGGACCCCGGACGACGTCGCAATATGCACGACAAATGATTGGATCTACCGCATCTTTATTTCTAGAATTGGCGAGGAGTACTGGGCACGGCTGGAGCTGAGCCACGGCGAGTACCTCGACTGTGGCAGGTGGCCGAGCCTGGCTGACGCGGAAGAGTTCGGGAGGATGGCGGCCTTTGACAGGGGGGCGAAAGACAACCCCTACAGGAGAACGGCAACGGCCGACCCCATAGAGCCGTCGGTCGTGAAGATTCGGGATCTCATCAAGATGGTGGAGGCTGATGGCTGGCGTCACGAAGCGACGAAGGGAAGTCACCGCCAGTACAAGCATCCGAGCAAGCCGGGGCGCGTCACAGTGTCCGGTCATCCGCGGGATGAGGTTGCACCCGGCACTTCGCAGAGTATTCTGAACAAGCGGCGTTGAAATGAAGTATCTCGTGATCTACGAAAGGACGGCGACCGGTTACAGCGCCTATGCTCCAGATCTTCCGGGCTGCATCACCACCGGCCCCACATTGGAGGAAACCGGGCGCCTCATGAAAGAGGCTATCGAGTTCCACTTGGAGGGACTGCGTGAAGACGGGCTACCGATCCCCGCGCCAACGACGACCGCAGACCACATCATCGCAGCGTAGTCTGGTTTGCCAGTCTGCCCCCGGTAGTGTCTGAAATCTGCGTTGACGCCGGATTCACAAGACGCCCGCGATGGAATCCGAGATCACAGATCATGTGTTGGAAGTCTCGGAACTGCTGGTTTAGAATAGCTCCGTTAAGGTGTCCTGTGTTACGGATCGCGGAGTGCCATCCCGATCAATCCTGGCCGTCGCTGATGGAGACCATACGAAAGTGGGTAACCCAATAGAAGCAAATCCAAGGAGCATTACTAGTTGATTATCCCTTGGTTTCCACCTCCCACTATCCGGCTTTTCTTCGACGAGCGCCTTCAGTCGATGATCCTTGTCGAACACGGCGAAGTCTGGCCAACCGCTGCTAACCGGGATTCCTCCACGGCTTTCAATTAACGTAACGAATGGGCCGATGGCTGTCCGCAATGGCCTTGGCTTCGGGCTGGCCGCTAGCATTTCGGAAATCTGCGCCTCTAGGTTTTTTCTCATCTCTGAAGTTTACCTCTAATCAACGCACTTTTCAGGCTATACCCCGCTCCCCCTGCCCCCTCCCACGCTATAATCGTCATCGAATGGACGTTTACGAGGAACTGGTGCGGCTCCGCAACCTGGGGCAGAAGTGCGCGCTCGCCACTATCGTCGAGGTGCGCGGATCCATCCCCAGCTATGAGACCGCCAAGCTCCTGGTGCGCGAGGACGGCTCCATGACCGGCACCATCGGCGGCGGGTGCGTCGAGGCCGAGGTGTGGAACGCCGCGCGGGAGGTCATCCAAACGGAAAAGCCCAAGCACCTCACCTTCAATCTGGGCCAGGACGCGGCCTACGATAACGGCCTCATCTGCGGCGGCCAGCTCGATGTCTTCGTCGAGCCGGTGCTGCCCGTGCCGCGCGCCTTCATCTTCGGCGCCGGCCACATCTCGAAAAGCCTCTCGAAGGTCGCCACGCTGGCGGGGTTCGCCACCGTGGTGGTCGACGACCGCGAGACTTTCGCCAACTGCGAACGCTTCCCGGAAGCCGCCGCTGTGCACGCCGCGGAGTACGAGGGAGTTTTCCCCAAACTCGAGATCAACGAGACCAGCTACATCATCATTGTGACGCGCGGCCATCGCGACGACATGCGCGTGCTCAAGCTGGCCATCGCCACGCCCGCGCGCTATGTGGCCATGATCGGCAGCAAACGCAAGGTGCTCAACGTCATCCGCGAACTGGAGAAGGAAGGGATTCCGCGCGCCGCTTTCGAACGCATTCACGCCCCCATGGGGTTGAATATCGGCGCGGTTTCTCCCGAGGAGATCGCCATTTCGGTGGCCGCGGAAATGATCGCGGTGCGCCGCGGCGCGGCGTCCAACTGGCGCTCGCTCTCGATGTCGGTGTTCGCCGACGAATCGCTGCGGGCCGTGCTGGCCAAGTGAGCGCCGGCCCCAGCGTCGCCGGATTGATTTTGGCGGCCGGCGAATCGCGCCGCATGGGTTTCCCGAAAGCTCTGTTGCGATACCGCGAGGAAACCTTTCTCGACCGGCTGGCGGGCCTCTTCGCCGCGCGCTGTTCTCCGGTGATTGTGGTGCTGGGCGCTGAGGCGGAGCGGATCCGCGCCAGTCTGCACCCCGCCGCCACCTTCGTCGTGAACCCGGATTGGGCGCGCGGCCAGACCACCTCCATGCAGTGCGGGTTGCGCGCCGTTCCGCCCGAAACCGATGGCGTCCTCTTTACGCTGGTAGACCACCCCGCCGTCGCCCCCGCCACCATCGATGCTTTGCTGGCCGGCCCCACCACGGCGCTCCTCCGCGTGCCGCGCTACCACGGACGTCGCGGTCATCCCATCTGGTTTTCGCGAGCGCTGATCCCCGAGTTCCTGGCGCTCCCGGAGACCGGCGCGGCCCGCGACGTAGTGCGCCGCCACGCCGCCGAAACGGACTTCCTCGACGTGGACGATCCCGGCATCCTCGCCGATATCGACGACCCGGAAGCCTACCTCGGCCTGGCCGGAGGCGGCGCATGAAGATCCGGCCCGGCACGGTTGTGAAAGTCGCCGGCGCGGCGCTGGCGCTGCTCCTCGTGGCGGGGATAGGGGCGCCCTACCTGGGCGCCGACCGGTACGGCGAGCGCCTCCGGGGATCGCTCGAGCGCTCGCTCGGACGCCGCGTCGAGTTTCTCGGTCCGGTGCGCTTCAGTCTGTTCAAAGGTCCCGGGTTCTCGGTCGAGAACGTGGTGATTCACGAGGACCCATCCATCGGCATCGAGCCCATGGCCTACATGGACCGGATCGATGTCACGCCCGGGTTCTGGGCTCTTTTCGGCGGCAAGTTCGTGATTGCTTCCATCCGCCTGGAAGGCGCCAGCATCAACCTCGCCAAGTCCGGCCCAGCCTCGGAGTGGGGCCGCTGGAACTTCTCTTCTTTGGTCAACCCTGCCGTGTTGAGCGCCGCCCCCGCCATCCACATTCGCAACAGCAGCTTTCGCGACAGCCGCATCAACTTCAAGTTCGGCGACATGAAATCGGTTTTCTACCTCACTCAAACGGATCTCGATATCTCGCCTCCCAGTTCGCGCGGCAGGGGCTGGAGCGTCTCCGGCTCCGCCAAACTGGCCCGCACCGACCGTTCCGCGCAAGGTCTTGGTTCCGTCACCGTGAAGGGGCGCTGGTTCGTCGCGCCGGAGCGCGTCGATCTCGATGTCGAGCTCGACCGCACCGGGCTGGGCGAAATCACGGCGCTGATGCGCGGCCAGGCCGGCAGCGTGCACGGCACCATCTCCGCGCGGGTGCACCTGGGCGGACCCATCGACAATATCGGCATTCTCGGACGGCTCAACATCCAAGACGTGCACCGTTGGGACCTGCTGCCGCCCCAGGGCCAGGGCTGGCCGCTCGATATTCGCGGCCGGCTGAACCTCATCGCGCAGCAACTCGAGTTGCAGTCCAACTCCCCCGGCAACGCGCCCCTGCCGC
>Ga0209039_10000122_pt1 | contig 69003 bp, 65 predicted proteins | sample BogFormECP12_OM1_FD_188238 | JGI IMG/M metagenome (GOLD analysis project Ga0209039, IMG submission 188238) | Bog forest soil microbial communities from Calvert Island, British Columbia, Canada - ECP12_OM1 (SPAdes) (version 2) | ecosystem: Environmental > Aquatic > Freshwater > Wetlands > Bog ...
TACGACAGACCCTCGTTGAATGCGGCAACCCCAAAACGAGAAGAAAAGTGTTACCTATGTCCCTGGAATAACGTGTAACCCATGTACCCGGACCATACCTATTGACGACACTAACTACTGCCTTAAATCCGATCAAAGAACAAGCCGCCGCGAACCAGTATCGCGGTGCCATTTTTACCCCGGAAATCACAAAGATCAAAGGAGCAAAGAAACGCCATATTAATTCGTCTGTGTAAGGACGAAAAGCAGCGAAAGGTATTGCTCTGAAGACCGCTTACGTTGGAGTTTCGCACGGCGCAGGCAACGAAGGAGATGAGCCTTTAACTCGCCGCCCGCTAGCTCAGATACGCGTGGATGGAGCGGGCCGCCTTCCTCCCCGCCCCCATCGCCAGTATCACGGTTGCCGCCCCTGTCACAATATCTCCCCCTGCCCATATGCGGTCGCGTGTGGTCTTCCCCGTTTCCGGGTCTGCCACAATCGTGCCGTGCCTTGTGACTTCCAGCCCGGCTGTGGTGGCCGGTATCAGCGGGTTCGGGCTGTTGCCGACGGCGCAGACAAGCGCATCGAATTCCGTGCGGAAATTTGAGTCCTTCACTTCGACAGGGCGACGCCTTCCTGACGCGTCCGGCTCGCCCAGTTCCATCTTGAGGCACTCAACCTCCTTGAGCCAGCCGTTTTCGTCGCCGATGTACTGCAGAGGAAGCGTCAGCACATCGAAGATTACGCCTTCTTCCTCAGCGTTCTCTACTTCTTCATGGCGCGCAGGCAGCTCATTCATGGAGCGTCGATAGATAATGTGCACCTCTTTCGCGCCCATGCGCAACGCGGTGCGCGCGGAATCCATGGCAACATTGCCGCCACCCACTACCGCAACTCTTGAGTGTTTCCTCACAGGCGTGGAAGAAGCAGGGAACTTGTACCCCTGCATCAGGTTCATCCGCGTCAGATATTCGTTGGCTGAATAGACGCCGTTCAGGTTCTCACCGGGGATGTTCATGAACCATGGGAGTCCGGCACCTGTAGCGATGAACAATGCGTCGTATTCTTCGAGCAGCTCATCCACGGTGCGCGTCTTCCCCACGACGAAGTTGGTAACGACGTTGACCCCGAGCTTCTGCACATAGTCGACTTCCCGCGCGACGATCCGCTTCGGAAGCCTGAATTCGGGTATGCCATAAGTGAGCACGCCTCCTGCCCTGTGCAAGGCCTCAAAGATGGTCACTTCGTGACCGAGCAGGATGAGGTCCCCGGCAACCGTCACGCCGGCCGGTCCCGACCCGACCACCGCAACCTTCTTCCCTGTCGACTTTGGTCGCGCCGGCATCTCGACAGCACCCGCGGACGCTTCCCAGTCAGCAAGAAAACGCTCGATCCTTCCTATGGCAACCTCTGCCCCCTTGTTCTTCAGAATGCACTGGGACTCGCACTGGCTCTCCTGCGGGCAGACGCGTCCGCACACTGCGGGCAGGCAGTTCTTCTCTTTAAGCCTCTTGATGCCCGAAGCAAAGTCCCCCTTGGTGACGAACGAGATGAACCCGGGGATATCAATTTCCACGGGGCACCCGGTAACGCAGCGGGGCTTCTTGCACTGCATACACCGCTTTGCCTCGGTCATGGCCAGATCCTGCGTGTAGCCGAGAGCCACCTCGTTGAAATTGTGCCGCCTGATCTCCGGAGGCTGCCTCGGCATATCGTTGCGGTTCAAGTCAAGTTTTTTGGGGCGCTCTTCCGTGCTCATGCTTGACACTTCCCCTCTTTATGGATTGCGGGCTTCGGTTCGCTTCGCCTGAAGGGAAGCGCCTCTTCATCCATGTACTGCTTCCTCCGCGCCAGGAACTCCTTCCAATCGACCTCGTGCCCGTTGAACTCCGGTCCATCCACGCACGCAAACTTCATCTTACCGGTTACGGTCACGCGGCAGACTCCGCACATGCCTGTTCCATCGATCATGATCGGGTTCAGGTTGACAACGGTCGGTATTCCCATGCTGCGCGTGATCTCCGACGTGTGGGCCATCAGATAGGTACACCCGTTGACGATGATCCTGTCCGGAGGCTTTGGCAGACCATTGACGATCTCGGTCAGGCGGCTCACGTGCCCTTTGAGACCCTGGCTCCCATCGCGCGTTATCGAAAAGATCTTGTCGGAGAGCCCGACGAACTTATCGAGCCAGTAAAGGAGGTAAGAGCTTCTTGCCTCTATAACGGTGAGGACCTTGTTCCCTTGCTTCTTCAGCTCGCGGGCGACCGGGTATATGCTCCCGATTCCGTAACATCCGGCCACGAGCATGACCGTACCGAACGGAGCTATCTCCGTTGCGTTCCCCAGCGGCCCCACGCAGGTCGGAACCGTGTCTCCTGCCTTCAGGGAAGCAAGCTGCCCGGTTGAAGCACCGACCTCCATGAACACGATAGTTATCGTGCCCTTCTCCTCGTCCCAGTCAGCCACCGAAAGGGGCACGCGCTCACCTTCCTCGTCGGGACGAACGATGACGAATTGGCCCGGCCGTATCTTCGAAGCGATCTCCGGAGCCTCGAGCTCAAGGAGATGCATGTTGGGGACAATCATGGTGCGCTGGACGATCCTATTCATTATTTCTCCTTATCACTTTCATTCCCTCGACCACATCGCTGAGCGCGATCCCACGGTACCGGGCATGTTTTCTTTTCCGGCGCGAGTCACCCGAGTCGGTTCCGCCATCGGTCCTCCTCACCGCGGCATAGCTGACTCTTTCAAACTCAACTTTCTTCCTCGAATCAGAGACACCTTTCACCTGCTTCTTCCCCTCCTGCTGTACAGCCGATAGCGTTGCGTACTTCGGTTTTCCTTTGCCCAGCTTCTCCGCGATCCTGCTCAGTATCCACCAGTCAGGCTTGCTATCCTCGAAGGGGGCCACGGCTTCACGCACCTGGAGAATTCTACCTTCCGCGTTAATGATGGTTCCCGCTGCTTCGCTAAACAGGCTTGTGGGAAGAATTAAATCCGGCTGGCGGGGGAACCCGCCCGGCAGCGCATTTTGGTAGATCAGGTAGTCACATTCGGGGAGACCTGACGATGGCGCCTCTCCTATCAGATAAACTACTTTCCGCGGTTTTGTGAAATCAATCGGCCGCGGTGCAAAGGGAAGGGCCGCTTCAGACGCGCCTTTACGCACGGCCTGGCCGGGTTCCAGGCCTGCCAGAGCACCCACGGCCACCATGCCACAAAGGTTCGTGTATGGGTGTGCGACCACCATCTTGCAGGATAGTTCCTCTCTGATTTTCAGCAGCGCTTGCAGAATCTCATGCCTGCCCGCTGATGTCAGCACCTGCTCTCCAATGATGACAACGCTACCGGCGGACCCCTTAAAGGCCTGAGCGATCTTTTTCACTTCCTCGCCCCACGCATCAGGCCCATCAGAGGCCGGTTTTGTGCTACTCGGCTCCAACGTTCCTAGCCGAATGCGGTCGAGAACATTAGCCCAGTCGCCCTCATCCAGGCAGCATGAGACTTCGGCCAGCATATCCAGGTTCGATTCCGCGGAGTTGAGTGTCGCCAGGAAAGCACCCCGCCGGGCAGCGCGCTTCACCGCAATGCCGATAGGGGAATACCCGTGCGTCGAATCAAATCCCACCGCAAGGATGGCTTGAGCTTCCCCCATCACGGAAAAGGGTTCCGTGCGGGTGGCAAGATCGATGAACGGCAGGAGGTCATCACCAAGCTCGATCATCAGGGACGATCCAATGTTTTCAGAACCAATTGCCTGTCTGGCGAACTGCTGGGCCACGAACAGGTCTTCGTTGGAGAGTTCCGGCGAGACCATGACGAGGCACTGATCCGGGCCGACATCCTTCAATCTGTCGGCTGCCCTGGTTATGGCATCTTCCCAAGAGATGTCATTGTACCCCATGGGGGTCATCTCCCGCGGATTCGAATAACGGGCTGCACTATGCACATACTCGGGGACTGCAAAACGTCCTTTAACGCAGATCAGCCCATGATCCACGGATGACGCATAGTCGGGGAGAGCATCGATGACCTTGTTATTCTTCGTCTGCAACCGGATTTGGCAACCGATGGAACAGTAGACACACGTTGTGCTGATGTCAGCATCTGCTTTGCCCGACCACTTGGACACCTTTGGAGAAAGGGCTCCGGTAGGGCATACATCGACACAGGCTCCGCAGAACTCACACCCCGCCTCAAGATGTGTGCGGTCAAACGCCGGTCCGATGGTCGTCAACTTGCCCCGTTGCTTGAAGGCGAGCGTCGCATTCAGGCGCACGTCATTGCACACACGTACACACCTGCCGCAGAGGATGCAGAGATTGTAATCGCGGTCATAAAAGGGATCGTATTTTTCCACGCTGAAGTTTCGATAGTAGACCGGGTAAGATGTTTCCGTGAGACCGATACGCTCTGTGAGCTGCTGCAGTTCGCACCGGTCGTCATTGGAGCAGTATCGGCACCCCGTGGTCATACCGACTTTGCGAATGGTTCCCTGATACTTCTTGCATTCATCTGCCTCACCGCAGAAGAGGCAGCTCGCCGGATGTTCACCCAGGGTTAACCGCAGGATCTCCTGTCTCAGGCTTTTCAGCTCAGTGGTGCCTGTCCTTATGACCATCCCGTTTTCCACGGGGGTCGTGCATGACGTCGGAAACCCCCGCAACCCGTCCACCTCCACCACGCAGAGCCGGCAGGCCCCATACGGGGGAAGATGTTCCATGGCACAGAGTGATGGGATAACGATTCCGTTATCCCGGGCGGCCTCCAGTATTGTCTGGCTTGAACGAACCTGTATCTGCTTGTTGTCGATGGTGATAGAAAGCATCCTTTCCTTCGTCATGATGTCTTCTCCACGCTCCCGATCACGATAGCATCGCCGGCAATCGCTTCGAAACGGCAGGTCACGTAGCAAGAGCGGCACTTGATGCACTTTGTTTTGTCAACATTGTGCGGCTCTGATCGCGGTCCTGAGATGGCACCTGTCGGACAGACCTTGACACACGACTGGCAGCCGGTGCACTTCTCCTTGATAACCCGGTACTCAATCAGGTCTTTGCAGACCACGGCCCTGCACCGCTGCTCCTTGATGTGTTCGAGGTACTCGTTTCTAAAATACCTCAGCGTTGTGAGAACCGGATTGGGAGCGGTCTGACCGAGCCCGCAGAGGGCTCCTTTCTTTATGGTATCGCCCAGGGTTCGAAGCGCCAGCAAGTCCTCGGCACTGCCTTCGCCGTGTGTTATTTTCGTAAGGATCTCGACCATGTGCCGGGTCCCGACGCGGCACGGCGTGCACTTGCCGCACGATTCCTTCTGCGTGAAATCGAGAAAATATTTTGCGAGATCGACGACGCAGGTGTCCTCATCCATCACGATGAGCCCACCTGATCCCATGATCGACCCGGCAGCAGTCAACGACTCGTAGTCCACGGTGAGATCAAGGAACTCCTCAGACAGGCAGCCACCGGAAGGCCCGCCGGTCTGGATGGCCTTGAACGGTTTCTGCAGTCCGCCACCGATATCAAAAATAATCTCCCGCAGTGATGTGCCGAGCTGCACCTCAATCAGGCCCTGGCGGCGGACTTTCCCGACCAGGGAGAAGGTTTTTGTGCCCCGGTTTCCTTCCTTACCGAACCTGTTGTACCAGTCGGGCCCGTTTCTCAGGATATTCGGGAGCGTTCCCAGTGTTTCCACATTATTTATAATGGTCGGGCATCCGAAAAGGCCTGATATGGCCGGAAACGGGGGGCGCGACTTGGGCATGCCGCGCTTTCCCTCGATGGAGCCGATCAGCGCAGTCTCCTCACCGCACACAAAAGCTCCGGCTCCTTCCTTGACCTTGATATCGAAACTGAAGTCGGAATCGAGGATATGCTCGCCCAGCAATCCGTAATCTCTCATCTGCTGCATAGCCTGGTAGAGACGCTCTATCGCAAGGGGATACTCGGCCCTGATGTATACGATGCCGTGGCTGGCCCCGATGGCATAGCCGGCAATCAACATGCCCTCGAGCAGCGCGTGCGGATCAGATTCAATGAGCGACCTGTTCATGAATGCTCCAGGGTCCCCTTCATCCGCGTTGCAGATCAGATACTTCTGGTTGCCCGGGGCATTTCTACAGGCAGTCCACTTCTTGAACGTGGGGAAACCTGCGCCGCCGCGGCCCCTCAGGCCCGCCCGGCGGACAACCCCGATAACATCGTCAGGCGGTGTCTTCAGGGCGTTCATGAATCCCTGGTATCCGTCGACAGCGAGATACTGGTCGATCTGCTCAGGGTCGATGAGACCGCAGTTTCGGAGCACAACGCGCACCTGCGGCTTCAACATCGGCAGATCGAAGAATCGAGGTATGCCGTTAAGCGGCTCCTTGCCAAAATGGCCAATTGCGGCCTTGGCATACGGCACAGACTCGCCGACGTGCGAGCCTAGAATAACCGGTAGCAATTTGGGAGTGACATTGTTGTAGCTCACCCTCGGCTGGCCGGGCATCTGGATATCAACGAGAGGCTCAAGATAACAAGGGCCGATACAGCCCACCTGGACGACCTTTGCGGCCAGCTCGTTCTCCTTGAGCCAGCGGTCGGTCTGCGCCAGAAGCTGAACCGCACCCGCGGCACGGCCACACGAAGCCGCACCGATATAAATGATGGGTTCTTTATTTTTTTGAAAAGCCTCCCACTTCTCCTTGGCCGATTCTATTCGCTTCGTTAGATTATTCATAGAACTTCAATAGCTCCGATAGTTTGTTGACTGCAACCCGACTGTAAATTCTCTTATCGATCTGCACCACTGGGGAAAGGGCGCAGCACCCTAAGCAGGCAACCCGCTCCAGGTCGAACCGTGCGTCAGGCGTCGTATCTCCACATTTGACTCCCAACACATTTTCCAGCGTGTCAAGCACTGTGGCACCGCCCCTCACATGGCAGGCTGTCCCCAGGCAGACCTTAAGAGAGTGGCGCCCCGGCCTGGTGAACCTGAACTGGGCATAGAACGAGGAAACTCCAAAGATCTGATTCTCGGAGATGCGCAAATACCGGGAAATATCTTTGACCGACTCTGGCGAAATATAGCCGAGTTCCTTCTGAACGTCCTGGAGAATCGGGATGAGATTCTCCGGTTTTCTGCTATGTTTCACCAGTATTGCAGCAACCGTTTCAGGCATACTATTCCTCCGCACGACGACGTGCTCGTATCTTCTCACGCACAACGTAATTCATTTTTTCACAATAGTGGACTGAGTTAACCGTATGGCTGCAAGTACGCCATATGTCGCCTGTTGATTGGCCGACATGCACTCCCCCGCAATTGTTTTAATTGATGGCTCTGCCTATGTCAAGAGAATTCTAAGGGGTTTGTGCTCGTCCCGGTATTACAAGGTGGAGCAAGCCTGTACATGACGCGATGCAGCATGATGAGAAAAACGTATCTTCTTGAGTTCAGAAGGTGTTTGTCGCCCTGAACACGGCAGGCCTTATTCTGTGCAGGTTCCGTGCCTTGGGCCGTCTGTCATCCTGATTGCTGAACAGATTCGATATAAGCCTTCACATCAAATTTGGACTTGCAGCCGTTATAGCTCATGTAGCGGATCTTCCCGAATATAGGGCGTTCCGGCCAGGGCCTGTCGTGCACCCCTCCAACGGACCAGGCGATACCGGTGTACCCGTTGGGATCACGGCCGTCCAGCTCATATCGGTCGTTGAGATAGATGGCAATCTCCAGTGCTTCCCGGGGATGGCGGGTCCACTCAAGAATCTTCTTGGCCCAATACATACGCATGTATCCGTGCATCTTACCCTGCGATTTCATCTCTAGCTGCGCAGCATTCCAGAGCTGGTCATGGGTTTGCGCATGTTCAAGTTGATCGCGCGTGTAGAGGTAAGGTCTCGGGTCTTTCGCATGGTCGCGTAGCGTTTCTTGTGCCCATCCGGGAAAGCTCTCGAAAGAGTCGTACTGCTCGTTATAATAGCAGAAGTTGTCTGCCAGTTCCCTCCTCACGATCAGTTCCTCGAGGAAGGCCTCTTTAGCACTAGCAGAGGCTTCTGCTTTAGAAACTTCCAGGGTCACCCGTTGCGCAGCAATCTGGCCGAAATGGAGGTACGGTGAAAGACGAGACACAGCCTCCTGTGTGGGGTCATTTCGCGCGCCATCATACAAAGAGAGCTTGTCCCGAATGAAGGAGCGCAGCCTTTGAAGCGCTTCCTTCGCACCGGGCTTGATCCACGTCATTCTTGAGCCTGTATCGATTCGGAGGGATCTGACAGCGGCATTCCAGTCCACCGCTTCAGTCTTTTGCTGTAGCTGAAAGTGATGTGTCTTCAGTCCGGGAAGCTCCTCCATGAATTCAGGCAGCAGGCGATGTATCTTTGGCCTGAGCGTGCGTGCACCCAGCTCCTGCTTGGATGAGGCAACCCAGCAAGGCACTATGTTGTGTGCATCTGCCTCATAGAATGGAATTGGAAGCCGCTCTGCGATAGCCTTCTTCCACTCACGTTTGACGCGCAGAGGATCGAAGTCAGTCACAAGCACTCCCGCTCCATGTTCTGTGATGAAACGAGGCAGCTCTCTTTTCGGGATACCGGTCAATACGAAGAATGGTATGTGAGCCTTTTTCAGATCCTCTTCTACTTCACGCAGTCCTGCCAGCATGAAGTTGTACTGAGGGGAGGTGGCGCCGAGAAACCGGGGCACGAGACAGAATAGGACGACCAGGGGCTGCTTGCGCTCCAGCGCCAGACCCTGTGCAAAAAGGAGTGCCCAGTTGTCCTTAACGCGCTGATCGCGGCTCATCCAATAAAGAACCGGGCCTTCATGTTCGGGGCCATCCTTTATCAGACGTATACGTCGCTCATTCACCACAATGTCACAGGCTCAGGACCGAGGTACGAGGAGCGAGGATTAAGGTGCAAACAGCCGGCTGACTCGTGCCTCGTACCTTATACCTCGCTCCTCGCTCCTCGTACCTGCATTAAGTCTAAGCCGTCGTCACTTCCGAAGTACATTGGGGACAACGCGTCGCTTTGATGGGAATCGCCGAAAGGCAATACGGGCACTCTTTCGTTGTGGGCGCCGCAGGTGGCGCCTCCTTCTCCCTGCGCATCTTGTTGATGCCCCTCAGCATGAGGAAAATGGCGAATGCGACGATAATGAAATTGATGATGGTATTGATGAATACGCCCCAGTTCACCGTGACGGCACCGGCTGCCTTGGCCGCGGCTACGGTCGCATAGGGCCCCGGGGTCTTGCCTTCTTTCAGTACCGAAAAGATGTTCGCAAAATCGATGTTACCAAGCAGAAGCCCTATTAGCGGCATGATGATGTCAGCAACCAAAGAGGCGATGATGAGTCCGAAGGCAGCACCGATGACGATACCGACAGCCATGTCCAGCATATTGCCCTTCATTGCGAATTCCTTGAATTCTTTCAGCATGGAACACCCCCCTTAAAGTAATAAACGAAGCTTACAGTATTTCCAGGACCGTCACGGCCCCTCGTTCAACAATGAATGATTGTAGCACACCAGGAGACTAATCTTCATCACATTCCATGGTCTCGCGACCTTCTTTAATGAGGTACCCGCATATGATAAAACCAACGATCGGGTCAGCCTGCCACAGGCCGGCCACGTAGTTGAGCCCTAACCCGATCAAGAGTGCGATAGAAAAAAACAAGCCAGGGCCTCCTTTGAGTCTGCCATCAGGCTCCTGCTGCCCAACTGCCTCCCAAGCCGGAATTTTACCCAGGCCACTACAGCTTGGTTTCGAAATTTCAAGGTTTTACGGGCTTCCCTTTTCACCCGTTCCGACACATATTATGAATATGATCAGACCTGAAGAGACAATTTTGAATTATGGATTATGCATGTTGAATTGCAATTACGGACTCACATTTCAACATAGTTTCGGTGATGAGGAGGTGCTGGCGTGTTCGGTCGCAAGATTACCCTTTTCAAGCTTCTGGGCTTTACAGTCCGGGCTGACGTAAGCTGGCTGGTCCTCGCTTTTCTCGTCACGTGGTCGTTGGCCGTCGGGGTTTTCCCTCTCTACTACAAAGGCCTTTCAGAACAAGCATACTGGTGGATGGGCGTGTTTGGCGCGCTCGGTCTTTTTGGTTCTATCGTCTTTCATGAGATGTGCCACTCCCTCGTCGCAAGGAAATACGGCCTGCCCATCAAGGGCATCACCTTGTTTATTTTCGGTGGTGTTGCCGAGATGGAAGACGAGCCGCAGAATCCAAAGACAGAATTTCTCATGGCAGCAGCAGGCCCGGCATCGAGCGTGCTCTTGGCCCTCATCTTTCACGCGTTGAGCATGGTTACGGAAGGCGCATGGCCCACCGTTGTCAATGGCGTCATATCCTATCTAGGGTGGATCAACGGCACTCTCGCAATTTTCAACCTTTTACCTGCTTTCCCTCTCGACGGAGGGCGGGTGCTCAGGTCTGCTTTATGGAAGTATAAGAGGGACCTAAACTGGGCAACACGTGTTGCTTCACGGGTCGGTTCAGGGTTTGGGTTTGGCATGATCTTTCTGGGCATCCTGAGCCTGCTCCGTGGGAATTTCATCGGAGGCGTATGGTGGTTTGTGATCGGCATGTTCCTCAGGAACGCATCGCAGATGTCTTATCAGCAGCTTGTCCTACAAAAGTCGCTGGAAGGCGTGCGCGTAGCCCGTTTCATGAAACGAGACCCGATAACCGTCTCCCTATCCACTTCCATCGAGGAGCTGGTAAAAAACTACATCTACCATTACCACTTCAAGATGTATCCCGTTGTGGAGGGCACTCACCTTAAAGGCGTGGTTACGATCAGGCGGGTGAAACAGGTCCCACCGGAAGAATGGGCCGCGCGCACTGTGGGAGAAATAGTGGAAGAATGCACAACCGATAATACGATAGGCCCCGAAGCCGACGCGACGAAGGCTTTGGAGCAGATGAATCGTATGGGGGTAAGCCGCCTCCTCGTTGTTGACCACGGGAAACTTGTCGGCATCATCACCTTAAAGGATATGCTGACTTTCCTCTCCTTAAGGGTCGATCCTCAAGCGTAATGCCAATTCGCCTTCAAGTGTATACCTTCGTTGTCGCTGCGTCGCCCTCCTCGACGTACTGCTCAGTACGCCTGCGTCAGCTCCTCGCTGCCGCCTCGGTCTCCATCTTGAATGCAAATTGGCATAAGAGGGCCGAAGCCGTTAATACGGGGCGGGCTGCCCACCTCAAGATAATTTCAGCCGAATATGATATAAACCTACTCTACCGAATGCTGATTAAGGAGTACTGGAAATGCTCTTTGCCATAGACGGCGTATCCCTCCTGGGCTTTATTGCAGGAGGCCTGACAACCTTTGCTTTTTTTCCCCAGGTAGTAAAAGCGGCACGTACGAAGTCGACACATGATATTTCTTTGGGAATGGTGAGCCTTACTTCAATTGGGATTTTTCTCTGGTTCATCTACGGTCTTTGCCTGCGCTCGCTACCAATCATACTTCCCAATTTTATCAGCTCCATGATGACGTTCACCCTGTTAGGCCTGAAGATCAAGTATAAGTGAATGCACCTTATCTGACATCGCTAACCATTCTTCCGGCACATGTCCGCATAACCACTCTCTTGTTCTTCGTGATTCTCTTCTTTGCTACCATCACGGCCGTGGATGCCTCGCAGTCCTTCATCATGCAAGGCGATGCCGCCACCGTCCACTTTGATGCATCGCAGGAAGCTGCCGCAAGAGAAGTGTTGCACCTTTATCCGAGTGTCCGGAGCGACCTCGAAAGAGTCATCCCATGGCCTATCGAGTTCAGCCCCACCTTCGTCCTCCTGACAGAAGGTGAATTGGAAAAAATCGCTGAATCAAGGCTTGTCGCAGCCCTTGCCATCCCGCGGCGCAATCTGGTGCTGCTCGACTTGTCAAAGATGTCCAAGCACGCGTTTGTTCTTGAGACTACCATGAAGCATGAGCTATGCCACCTGCTGTTGCATCATTACATAAACGAGGATGCGCTCCCGAAATGGTTCGACGAAGGTATGTGCCAATGGCTGAGTAACGGGATGGCGGAGATTATCATGGAGAGGAAGGCCTCATTCCTCGATGCGGCTGTGCTCGCAGGGCAGATCACACCACTGTGGCAGTTGAATAATCGCTTCCCGGGAGACGATCGCTCCCTCATGCTCGCTTACGAGCAAAGTCAAAGTATCGTGACCTATATTTCTCAGAAGTATGGTACCGGGAAACTTCTCTTGGTGTTGAATCAACTGCGCAATGGTAAGGCGTTCCAGGAGGCCGTAAAGGAGAGTCTCGGTGTCGGTTTTCCCGAGCTGGAGAGCAACTGGCAACGTTCCCTCAAGAAGGAACACACGTGGCTTTTGTATGTTAGCATGCACTTGTACGAGATACTCTTTTTTGTAGCCGCACTCCTGACCGTGGGAGGCTTCATTCGGTTGATACGCCGTAGACGGGCTTCGTCGAGAATAGAAAAAGGGGAGGAGGAAATCCATGAAGGATGAACTCGTGACCGATGTAGTGGTCATAGGGTCGGGCGGCGCCGGCTTGAGGGCTGCCATCGCTGCGCGGGAAGAAGGTCTCACGACGCTCCTTCTTTCGAGGTGCAGCAAGGGCCTTGGAACTGCGACCGTCATAAGCAAGGGAGCCTTTAATGTGAGTGGCTTTGGTACGAGTGCAGAAGAGCATGTCCAGAACACCTTGGAAGTGGGCTATTTTCTGAATGATGCGTCGCTCGTGAATGTTCTTGCCCGGGAAGCACCGCTCCGCATAGAGGAGGTTCAAAAAAGAGGTGCCCGGTTTGCACGATTCTCGGCCGGGTTCCAGGCCCTTCGGGAAAAGCCTGATACGGGAAGAGAAGTTGTAAACGTGCTTCTGAGCTGGGCGAAGGACTGCGGCGTCACTATGGTCGACTGGTACACGGTCGCAAGACTGCTCCACAAGGATGGCCGTGTCACAGGATGCATCGCCATAGGCCGGGATGGACGCCTATTGACGATCAATGCAAAGGCTGTGATCGCTTGTACCGGGGGGGCTTCAGCCCTCTATAAATTTCACGACAACCCGACTGCGAACCTTGGCGATGGCTACGCGCTTGCCTTTCAGACGGGTGCCCATCTAAGAGACATGGAATTCATCCAGTTCTATCCCTTTATTTCGTACGAGGCGCACACCCCGAGGATGCTCATACATCCTTTCCTGACCGACAGAGGGCTCATACTCAACGACAAGAACGAGAACCTTCTGGAGAAGTATGGCCTGACAGAACTAAAACCTTTGGCGGTCAAGGCCCGTGATAAGCTCTCTCGGGCCATGTGCCAAGAGTATCAGTTGGGAAATACGGTCTATCTCGATCTGAGGATGCTGAGCGAGGAGGAATGGAAACATCCTTCTGCGCAGGACGTTCGGGAGATATTCAAGCGTTGGTTCCAGACAGACAAGAAACCGCTGTGTATCGCTCCGGTCGCCCATTTTACGATGGGCGGCCTTGTCATCGATGATTGGGCAAGGACGAGTGTGGAAGGGCTCTTCGCGGCGGGTGAGTCCGCCTGTGGGCTGCACGGCGCAAACAGGCTGGGAGGCAATGCGCTCACAGAAACCGTCGTGTTCGGCTACAGAGCCGGCGTTGCTGCCGCTCGCTATTGCAGGGAGCAGTCGGACGGGTCGCGGAGCGGCGCTGCTTCGGTGCGGTTCGATCCGGGTGACTACTCGAAGGGGAAGCATTTACCCAGACAGGTGCTCGATGCATTGCGGGAAACCCTCTGGAACTTTTGCGGTCCGGTCAGGCGAAAGCAAGGACTCCTACAGGCCCTGGAGTCGATACAAAAGCTGCAACACGAGGGGGTCCGCTGCACCGATGCATCTCAGCTCCCCCTTGCCGTGGCGGTCTCCAACAGCATGGAGACAGCGGAGATGATAGCACAGGCCGCGCTGGACAGAAAGGAAAGCATCGGCGCACACTACCGGGAAGACTAGGCCGCAAGCAAACACAGGACTGTCTCACACAGAGATCGCAGAGTTCACAGAGAAGAGCAACGAGCTTCAACTTTTGCCCGGAATGGTTGAGAGGACCATTCCGCGCAAACTCCGTCCGGCTTCGCCGGAAAGGGGCCTCCTTGGAACCCTCAGTCATTTACGGGTTGTGATACCAAGTTGTATTCAGATGCAGACCGAGGCGGCAGCGAGGAGCCGACGCAGGCGTACTATAGTACGTCGAGGAGTGCGACGCAGCGACAACGAAGGTATGCGCTGAAGACAACTTGGTATCAGAAATTGTAAACAACCAGGTCGCCCATTCGGGCGCCCGTGGCGCTGCAGCAGGGATGGCACTTTCCATGATAGAGCATGGTGAGCCTGCCCCGCAACCATGTCTCTTCTGTGAACGCATCGTAGTTACCCACACCTTTTGAAATGAGCAGGTCGGCTTTGTCAATCAGGTTCTTCACTTCAGAAGAGACCTCAGAAACAAGTGTACCGGCTATTGCTTCCTGAATACCGTTTTCGACGAGTCGCGCCACTTCCTGAAGACCCACTGACTGAGCATCCTGCAGCGTCGCATCATTCAGGATGGGAACCGTCCTGGTAACGACTGCTATATCAAACTTTTTCATTGACTTCAATGTTTCTATAAAGAGCTTATCGAATACGATCTCGCCGCAGTTATCGATAAAGTATGCGATCGTCTTTGCCCTTTTCAATCTCCTTCTAAATTCTTCAGCGCTCTTCACGTCCAAAGTGAAACTATCCAGCTTCTTGAGCATGCCGATAGCCCCGTCCTCGGTCACGCTGACCATCGCGTCCAGCTCGTTGCCGGCTATCGCAAGCTTCAGGGCAGTAAGAAAGACGTCAGGACTCTTTAACACCAGCTTCTTTGCCAGAGGATAAATCTCCATGGCCCTGCGGTTCTGCTCGGCCTTAACTTCTCTCATGGGATCTCTGTCGCCTGCATAATCAAGGAGCATGCGCCACACCTCGCGGAGAACCCGGGGCGATATCACATCCCAGTTCTCCCCTCTCAGGGGAGGCAGCTTCATGACATCGGTCATAAATCGCCTCACTCTGGCTTCGTCTTTCAATGCGAGGCGGCCCAATCCGAGGGCCATTTTCTCAATGCAAGGGATGCAGTCAGGCCATATGTGCATGTCTAAGCCTTCACTTGGAACTCGTTATCGCGTGCCAGCGTAACCCGTAACTCGAAACACGTAACTCGTAACGAGCCTCTGTGGTTTATAGAGCTATTCTGCCCGGGCACGTATAGACGTTGCAACGCTCTTTCCGGAGAAAACCGACCAGCGTAAGGTTGACCGACTGCGCAAGATCAACCGCAAGTTTCGTAGGTGCAGATGCGCCCGCAAGCACCTCGATGCCGAGCCGGGCCGCCTTCTGCACCATCTCGTAGCTTAACCGCGAGCTCAACATGCAGATGGCAGCATCCCCTGCCTTTCGATTGAACAGCACCTTGCCGATGGCTTTGTCCAGCGCATTGTGACGTCCTACGTCCTCTGACAAGGCAAGAAGCCCTCCTGCCCTGTCGAAAATGGCCGCTGCATGCGTTCCGCCTGTAGCGTGAAAAAGGTGCTGGCTCTCACGCAGCACATCCTGGAGCTGCCTCAAAAAGGCAAACCCCGCGCTCACCGTTGCCGCAATAGGCTTGAGAGAAACGACAATATCCTCCACGATCTCTTTCCCGCAGATGCCGCAACTGGAGTATGCTGTACCCCGCTTCTGTTTCAATTTAGCCGCAGCAAGTTCCTTCCGCGCAGGAGTCAGGTAGACGATGATTCTGTTACTCGATACGTCCTGGCAATAGTTAACGCTCAAGGTATCGTCGATCGAATCGATGATGCCCTCAGAATGGCAGAGACCCACGGCCAGCGGCAATTCCTCGCCAGGCAGCCGCATTGTAACATAATACGGTTCGTCGTCTACGAAGATTTCCAGTGGTTCCTCCATAACCACGCGGTCATCTTCCCGGGTGACCTGCTGATCCTTAAACCTGACGATCGGAATATCGGCGGTACTCATCCATGTCTCCTATACTGAGGGCAGAGAATAGAGTCCCACCTTGCGTCGGCTCCGCGAGAGTTGACCCCCTAGCGAGGGCGGACGCAAGGTGGGACCTTGCTGTTCACTGCTGTGCGTCACTCACTTGTTGTAATCGTAAAATCCCTTGCCTGTCTTTCTGCCTAGCCAACCTGCGGTCACCATCTTCCTGAGCAGTAAGGGTGGTGCATACTTCGGGTCCTTGGTCTCCTCGTAGAGACTCTCTGCGATCGAAAGCTCGGTGTCGAGCCCTATGAAGTCAACGACTTCGAGCGGGCCCATGGGATGGTTGACCGCAAGTTTCATCGAAATGTCGATCTCATCCCGCGTCGCGATACCTGCTTCCAGCATGCGCACTGCACCCAGAAGAAAAGGCGTGAAAAGCCTCGTTACAATAAAGCCACCAACGTCAGGCGCAACAACCACGGTCTTTCCAAGGGTCTTTCCCCACTTCTTGACAGTATCGATGGTTTCCTGGCTCGTCATGATCGTGCGTACCAGTTCAAGGAGCTGCATGACAGGGGCCGGATTATGAAAGTGCATGCCCAGAAGCTTATCTCCCCGCTTCGTTGCCACAGCCATATCGGTGACCGAGAGGCCGGATGTGTTGGTGCCAAAAATGGTCTCCGGCTTGCAGATCTTATCCAACTGGGCGAAGGTCTTTTTCTTCAGTTCCAGGTCTTCGGGTATCGCCTCCTCGATGATGTCGCAGTCGGCCAGGTCTTCCAACTTGCTGCTCGTCTTGATTCTAGCTATGACCGCCTTCAACTCATCTTGCGTCATCTTGCCCTTTTCCACGCGGCCCGCAAGCCGCTTCTCAATCCCCTTGATGCCTTTCTCAAGCATGGCCGGAATTGTGTCAACCGCAAGCACCTCGTACCCGGCGGCAGCAAACACCTGGACGATCCCGGCGCCCATCTGGCCACATCCCAGCACTCCAACCTTCTTCACTTCCATGGCTCTCTCCTCCTTTTAGACTTCTGCCCGCATCATACTCTTTTGACCGCGTACGGGAGCTTTTTCGCGTGGCGTAGAACACATCTCGATGAGATGTATATAATCCCTTCAAAGGTTGAATATACAGGCTATGTGATTGACTTGTCAAGGGAAAATGGGTAAAAATAAAGGGACCACCAAAACCGCAGACAAGGATAACTGAGAAAAGGGAAACCATTGCCGGAGCCGGTCTTGAAGACGGGGAAGGCATATGTTAGTCTTGTCAATCTTGAGTAAGGAGGATCAAAGGTATGGCTCAACAAATAATTAAATCCGATTGCATAATGTGTATCAACAGTTGCGGCATAAACGCATATGTTGAGGACGGTAAGCTCGTAAAAGTGGAGGGTATGAAAGAGCACCCCATCAGCTTAGGGGAATTGTGCCCCAGGGGCGCGGCCCTGCCCCAGTGGGTATATTCAAAGGACAGGCTTACCTACCCGATGCGGAAAAAGACCGACGGCGGGTGGGAACGCATATCCTGGGATACTGCGCTGGACACGATAGCTCAAAAATTTCAGGAGATAAAGGATAAATACGGCGCCAAGGCGCTCGCTGTCTATACCGGCTCGCTGGGAACGGAAAATATCGAACTGGCAGCGTACGCACAGAGGTTTCGGGGAGTCTACGGGACTCCTAACCTCTTGTCCGTGGAAGGCAACTGTTTCCGCTCACGCATCATGGCGCGCCAGATGACGTTCGGAGGGTACCCGATAGAGGAGCCCTGGAATGCCAAGTGCGCCATCATCTTCGGCCAGAACATGGACAACTCAAGGATCACCGTGGGCCGCAAAATGTATAAGGCCATGGACGCCGGAACGCTTAAGCACGTCATAATCGTTGATCCGAAAAAGATCCCCATGGCGGAGAGGGGCATTCATATCCAGATCAGACCGGGCACAGATACTGCCCTCTGCCTCGGCATGCTCAACGTGATCATAGGAGAGAACCTTTATGACAAGGAGTTTGTCGAGAAGAACTGCATCGGTTTCGACAAGCTGGCGGAGCATGTCAAGCAGTACACACCCGAGAAGATGTCTGAGATCACGTGGGTGTCCGCCGAGGACATAAGGAGAATAGCCCGTCTGTTTGGCACGGTCAAACCGGCTTCGATCGTCCCCGGCACATGCTCGATAGACCAGCACGTAAACGGATTCCAGGGCAACCGTGTGCAGGCCATCATGCAGGCCATAACAGGCAATATGGACATCCCCGGCGGATGGGTGAATATCCCCTTTATCCGCCTCGGAGACATGAGGGTTACCGAGATCAGCGATCCTATCGGCACCGATGAGCATCCGCTTTTCCGCCGGTTCTGGGGCAGGACATCCCCTTACGGTCAGCAGATGCTCTTTGCCGACGCAGTATTGAAAGGCAAACCATATCCGATCAAGGGCCTGATCTGCACCGGCGGCAATCCTGCGGTTACTCTGCCCGATTCAGAGCGCATCAAAGAGGCCATTAGGGCCCTCGATTTTGTTGTCGTATCAGAGTTGTTTATGACCGAAACTGCTGAGCTTGCCGATATCGTGCTGCCCGCCTGCTCGTTCCTTGAGAAGGGCGGCGTCGGCTATGTGTACGGCGTGACAAACTGCATCCCCTACGCAATGGTCCGTAAGAAGGTGATAGAGCCGATCGGCGAGAGCTGGCCCGACTGGAAAATCTGGACAGAGATAGGCAGGAGGATGGGTTACGGGCAATTCTTCCCCTGGAGTACCGAAGAGGAGATCATAGACTTCTTCCTGAAGCCGAGCGGTTTGAACAGGGAGCAGTTGACCAAGGACCATCCGGAAGGGGCCTATTATGCCGAGCTCAAATATGAGCATCCAAAACGATACTACACACCTTCCGGCAAAATAGAGCTCTATTCTCAGACATTGGCTGAGAACGGTTACGACCCCTTGCCGCGGCCTGTGGAGCCGAGCAAGAGCCCGATAAGCTCGCCGGAAATTTACAAGAAGTACCCGGTGATTCTCACGACCGGTGCAAGGATTCCCGAGTATACCCATACTCAGATGAGGGGCGTACCCTATGTGGAAAACACCGCGCCTGAGCCTCTCGCGGAGATTCATCCGGAGACAGCGGCCAAGTACGGCGTTGCCGACGGTGATATGATGAGTATAGAGACCACGAAGGGTAAGATTGCCATGAAGGCGAAGACTACGGAGGCGCTGGTTCGCGGCGTATTGAGCATCCCCCACGGGTGGGCAAAGGCAAATGCAAACATGTTGACCGAACTCGAACCGCGCGACCCCGTGACAGGCTATACGGAAATGAAGGCCTTACTCTGCAGGATAGCGAAAGCAGCCTAACATCCTCTATAACAGAACAGGCTGGGGCCTCGCGGCCCCGGCCTGTCACATCACCACGAACATAAACCTATCGCTGCAGCCGGCAAGGAACTGTCGACCTTCACCAAGTAAACAGCAAAACTTCCTCACGGAAGGCTTCAGCCCGATGCAACGCTGTTGTAGCTTTGCGAGAGAAAATGTGGTAAATGAGAGTAACACGCCTATTGGTCGCTGAAAAGCTGATAGCCTCTAATACCGATTTGCATTCAGGTTGGAGACCGAGGCGACAGCGAGGAGCCGACGCAGGCGTACTCAGAAGTACGTCGAGGAGAGCGACGCAGCGACAACGAAGGTATACACTTGAAGGCGAATCGGTATAACTTAAAGGAGGGATGATATGGCTTACCAACTGATCAATTACGAAAAGAAAGAGAAAGTTGCCCGTATCACACTTAACGTACCACCGCTTAACTGGATCACGATCCCCATGCTGAAGGAGATCAACGAGGCGCTCGTTGACGTGGGAAAGGATCAGACCGTTAAGCTCCTCGTCTTTGACCACGCAGGAGAGAAAGCCTTTTCCAGCGGCGTCGACGTAGCGGATCACACCGAAGACAAGGTGGAAGAGATGATCAAGACTTTCCATCAAATGTTCAGGCTCATGTATGAGATCGATATCCCTATCGTCGGGCTGGTAAACGGCGTCTCGTTGGGCGGTGGCTGTGAGCTCACAAGTTTCTGTGACATCGTGCTGGCCTCAGACAGATCGCGGCTCGGCCAGCCGGAGATCGCCGTCGGGGTCTTTCCACCGGTCGCCGCTGCCTGGTTCAACAAGATCGTCGGTCTCAAGAAGACTTACGAGCTGCTCTTTACCGGGAAGATGATCGGCGCACAGGAGGCCAAGGAAATAGGGCTGGTCAACGCGGTCTTTCCCGTAGCGACCTTCAGAGAGGATGTGGACAAATTTCTTGCCGACATACTCAACAAGAGCCGGCCGATACTGATCTGGAGCAAGCGTGCCATCAGAGCGAGCCTCGGTGTCAATTTCCCCGATAGCCTCCGTTCCGCAGAAGTACTCTACCTCGAGGGATGCATGAAGGCAGAGGATGCCAAAGAAGGTATAACCGCTTTCATGCAGAAAAGGAAAGCGGTCTGGAAGGACAAGTAAGGACAAATAAGGCAGGATGAAGCACCGGATACGCCACACGCCCAAAGCCGAGATCCAGTCGAGGCTGGAGCGGCTGAAACCTCTGGTGGAAAAGGCCTCGCTCGACGGGGCCTTTTTCCATTACAAGATTGACTATTTCTACCTATCGGGGACAATGCAGGATGCCTTTCTCTACGTGCGCCCCGAGGGAAAACCAATCCTCTTTGTGCGACGCGAGTTGCAGAGGGCTCGACGCGAGTCTCCCTTAGAGGAGATCGTTCCTATCAAGACCTTCAAAGATATCAAGCCCTTCCTTGGTCCCCTGAAACGGGTGGGGATGCAGCTCGACGTGATTCCGTATGCAATGGCCATGAAGTTCAGGGAGATCCTCGGCGACGTAACAATCGTCGATGTCTCCCCGCTGACTCAGCACTTGCGACAGTACAAATCACCTTTCGAGATCAGCATCCTGGAGCGTGCATCTGCCATTAGTAACCAGGTCTATGATGCAGTACCAAACTTCCTCAGGGAAGGCTTGCGCGAAATAGAGCTGGGAGGGATGCTGGAGAATCTTGCGAAGGCCCTCGGCCACGAAGGACTACTCAGGGTCAGGTCGCTCAACTACGAGGCGTATACGTGGCACATCCTCAGCGGCCGTACGGGCAGCATTGTGAGCCAGTCCGACTCTCCCATGGGAGGGCTGGGTCTCTCTCCTGCTTTTCCTGTGGGAGCAAGTATGAAGAAGATGAAGCGGGGCGAGCCTATCCTCGTTGACTTCGGCATCTGTTACCACGGTTACCACGTGGACCAGACACGAATGTACGCCATCGGTCATATGCCGGAGCCCTTTGTGAAGGCCTACAATGTCTGCCGGGATATCCAGTACAGGGTCCTGGACAGGGCTCTGGAGGGCATGCGCACAGCAGACCTGTTCAAGTATTCAAAGCAGCTTGCGGAAGATGCGGGATTCGGTGAGAACTATCTCGGCTACGGCCTTCACAAGGTAAACTTTCTTGCGCACGGCATCGGCTTGGAACTTGCTGAGCTTCCCTTCATTGCAAAGACCCATGACTATCCCCTGGAACCTGGTATGACCTTCGCGATTGAGCCAAAAATGGTCTTTCCCAAAAAAGGTGCGTGCGGCATTGAGAACACCGTGCTTCTGGAACCTGCCGGCTACCGGATACTGACGAACAGAGATGAACAGATCACCATTGTATGAAGATTCTTTTCTCGAGCGGAACTCTTTACCAGTATCCTCTTAAAGAGGTCTTTCGGCTCGCCAAGGAGGCAGGCTTTGATGGCTGCGATCTTGTCATAAACAGGTCGCTCGATGAACCTCGCTTCATGGACACTCTCGTGGAAGCTTTGGACATCCTGCCAGCTTATTCTATGCATGCGCCTTATACCAGGCTGGCGACGTGGGGAGCCCATGTGGAAGCCTTGACCCGTAGCGTCCGGACAGCCAGAGAGCTTGGAATAGGTCTCGTCAACTTTCATCCGCCTTCATGGTTTCATCACGAAATAAGGTTCTACCGATGGTTCAGAAAGATACACGATTTTCAAAAAGAGCTTAACTGTGAGAATGTGCTGTTGGCCATAGAAAACATGCCCCTCATCGGAAAGCGGCTGAAGCTGGCCCCTTATCTACTGAACGATTACAAGGACCTCCTGGAGTTCGGCATCAAAAGAAACCTCTACTTTACGTTTGACACAACCCACGTTGCGACCTTCGACCGCGACGCTGTAGTATCGTTTCTTAGCTTTCACAAAACAGCACGGCTCAAAAACGTTCACCTGAGCGATGCGACGGCCGCAGAGAGCCACCTGTTCCTCGGAACCGGAGCATTACCGATCGCGCAGCTTCTCAACACCATGCGGAGGGTCGGGTACGATGAAATGGTCACGCTGGAGGTCGCACCCAGGGAATTCCCGGTCACTAAAGAATGGCTGGCCAGGACCATGCGGTACGCTGCCTCATTCATGAAGATGCACCTGGGCGAGGAGGAATATGGCTAAGATCAAACAGACCTTCATTTGCGAGGCGTGCGGCTACGAGACATTCAAGTGGATGGGAAAATGTCCGAGGTGCGCCGCCTGGGACACAATCAGGGAAATAAAGCTGGAGCAGGAAGGTGAAAAAAGGCAAGACAGGAAGTTCGCCGTTACCATCCGCGATGAGGAAGTCGAAGAGGAACGTTTGCTTCTGGAAATGGAAGAAATGGATCGGGTTTTGGGAGGCGGCCTTACCAAAGGCTCATCCATACTGCTCGGCGGTGACCCCGGAATCGGAAAGACCACCTTGTGTTTCGAGATCGCCGCGCGTATGGTCGAGAAGGGTTTTGAAGTGCTCTACGTGTCAGGCGAGGAGTCACTCAGGCAACTGGCGGGTAGAAAAAAAAGGCTGGGCCTCTCCGGACCCTTTTCAATACTGGTTACAAGCAGCCTCGGCGATATTATGGATGCGGTCCAGGAAAAGGCATACGCTCTCGTTATCATCGACTCGATCCAGTCTATTTACAATGCAAAGCTGCCATTCCTGCCGGGGAGCATGAGCCAGATACGGGACGTCTCTTCCAGGCTTATCAGAGAATTGAAGAGCAGGGAGGCAACCCACATCTTTGTGGGTCATGTCACCAAAGAGGGAGCGATCGCAGGCCCCAAGATACTTGAGCACATGGTCGATACTGTCCTTTACTTCGAGGGTGATAAAATGCTCCCTTACAGAATGCTCCGCGCGATAAAGAACAGGTACGGCCCGGTTGACGAGATAGGTCTTTTCCAGATGACTCGAGAGGGCTTGGTAAGCGCTGAGCCTTCCCTCTTCTTCATGTCAGAAAGGGAAGGAGCAAGCTCGGGCACGACTCTTTTTCCTTACATCACCGGCTCAAGGCCCTTACTTATCGAAGTTCAAGCCCTGACCCCAAAAACAGTCTTCCCTATCCCAAAAAAACTCTCAGTCGGCTACGATGTAAACAGGTTATTCATCCTCGTAGCGGTGATGGAAAAAACCCTCGGTCTCCCGTTCTCCGATCGAGACGTGTATGTGAACGTAACGGGCGGGATAAAGGTAAACGAGCCCGGCATCGACCTGGCAGTCGCAGCAGCCATTCTTTCAAGCTATAAGAACCTGAGCTGGCAGGATGCTGCATTTTTCGGAGAGGTCGGCCTGACGGGAGAAGTGAGAAGGGTAGTGAATATGGAGCTGCGAGTGAGAGAGTGTGAGAGGCTCAAGATCAAGAAAGTGCTTTGCCCCAGAGGTCTGGACAAATCGACTGGGATCGAGCTCTTACACACGAGAAATGTTCGGGAGCTCGCTGAGTATCTTGCTCAAGCGGGATAAGTACGTCCTCTATTCTTGACAGAAATAGTGGTGCAATGTATTCTATTGCACCATGAAGATATCGACTCAAAGCAGGTATGGCTTACGGGCTCTTTTCGACATTGCCTATCATTCAGGGGGTCTTTCTACCCAGGTTAAGGATATCTCCGCCAGGCAGGGCATTTCTCCGAGATACATCGAGCAGATTTTCCAGAAGCTGAAAAGGGCTGGCATTGTCAAAAGCATAAGGGGGCCGTCAGGAGGGTATTACCTCGCTCGGACCCCTGAGGAAATAAAGATCGGTGATATTATCAGGGCCACCGAGGGTACCTTGGATCTCGTGTTCTGTCTGAGCCACGACAAGACTGCCAAGAAAAGTTGCGATAGAGCTGTACATTGTGTGGCCAGAGACGTCTGGCAAGAGGCATCGGGGAGACTCATGGAATACTTCGACTCAGTCACCCTGCAGGATCTTTGCAAACAGGCTCAACGAAAGGGTATCGAGCGCGTTATAGATAAACATCTGATGTATTATATCTGACGGCTTGGCCGCCAGAGGGTCAAGGGTCACGGGGCATGGGTCAAGGTAGGGCATCAAGATTCTGATCTGCTTTGGTCGTGCAATCAATAGCTATTGGATTAAGTTCTATTCGCGCCAGAAAAGCTGCCACAAATCGGCCGTTTGTACTTTGGTCATTCGTGACCCTTGCCCCATGACCCTTGACCCTGTACTTACAACTGTTTTGCCGCAGGTCGGATGGTGAGAACCGGACACGGCGATTTCCGCACCACCTTCTCAGCAACACTCCCGATCAGGATATGTTCGAGTCCGCCTCTGCCGTGAGTACCCATCACCACGAGGTCGATCTTTTCTGCCCGCACGTAATCTACGATTTCCAGGACGGCTATTCCGGTGTGTATTGCCTTTGTAACAGTAATATCCTTTATTTTTTTAGCCACTGCCTCCATGTCCTTTCCCACCTCACGCTCGATCTCTCTCTGGATGTTAATCAGGCTTCCCGCTGACAGAAATGATTCATAGGGGGTGAAGTAGTCCATATTCGGAATCACATGGAGCAGATGAATCGTCGAACCGAATTTTTGCGCTATTTGCGCAGCAACGTTCATAATCTCGTCCGTATACTCTGAGAAATCCAGCGGAACAAGAATTTTCTGGAACATAGTACACCCCTTTTTTCTTTCGGTATGGTTTTTATATACCGCGTCCCCTATATAGTCAATATTTTTTGTGCTATACTACTTCACGGCAAGGTGCCTCCGCTGGCGTTTACTACCATTTTTTTGAGGTCCAAACCCGTTAACTATCACCTATGGAGAAACTAAAAATCTTAACCTCCACCCTTGCGGAAATCTACATCCGACAAGGTCACCTCGACAAGGCTAAGGAAGTCTACGAGAGGCTCCTTTCCAGAGACAAGGCAAACACCCTGTATAAGGGAAGAGTGTCCCTTCTCGAACAGGATACTCCGGACCGGAAACGGCTTCGGCTCCTCACCCAAATACTCAAGAGGCTGGAAGAGCAAAGAGATGAACGAGAAACGAATTGACCGCGTCCTCCATGTACTGAAGAAGATGGACGTGGACGCGATTATCATCAGAGGTATGGACAATATCTTCTACTTGACCGGGTTCAGGGGCTCTGAAGGAAGCCTTCTCGTGACAAGAGGCGATATCGTGCTTCTCACGGACTTCAGGTACCTCACCTACGCGGCAGAAGTGACAAAGGGTATCACCATTGTTGAAACCAGGGGAAAGGAAAACCACCTGGCGGATCTCTGTGAACGGTACGGTATCAGAAGGTTGGGTTTTGACAGTTACAACACAACGTACCAGGCCTATCAAGCATGGTGCGAAACGGCACCGAATGTGGAATTCGTAGCCACAGGAACAGAGATTGAAGCAATAAGAAAACAGAAAGAACCTGAAGAAATCCTTGCTATCCGCCGGGCCATCCAGCTAGCTACAGATGCGTTCACCCACGTGTTGGCAAAAATAGCACCAGGCACAACGGAGAAACAGATAGCCACTGAGCTGGACTACCTTATGAAAAGCCTCGGGGCGGATGGTCCTTCGTTTGAGACGATTGTGGCTTCGGGTGCTAGGGCGGCTCTGCCTCATGCAAAGCCTACGGACAAAGCCCTTAAGGAGGGAGAGACGGTCATCATAGATTTTGGGTGTCAGGCCGGCGGTTACACAAGCGATGAGACCTGCACAATCGTCCTCGGCGAGGCAGACCAGAAACTGCGAGACATTTTCGGCGTGGTGGACGAGGCCAGAAAGACCGGGATAAAAGCGGTGAGGGCAGGCTTGCCGGTGGTTGATCTCGATACCCTGGTGCGCGGAGTGGTTGAAGAACATGGCTACGGGGAGTTCTTTCGCCACGGCACCGGCCATGGGGTAGGTATAGCAGTGCACGAGGCTCCGGCTATTACAGTCAAGGCAGAAGCCTTACTCGAAGAGAATATGGTGATTACTATTGAGCCTGGCATCTATATACCCGAGTTAGGTGGCATTCGCATGGAGGATATGGTGCTCGTAACAGATAATGGTGGCGAGGTGCTCACGCATCTGCGCAAGGATTTGCTCCAAATCTGAGGGAGGTAGTGATGATTGTTTCCACGGCGGAATTTAGAAAGGGGCTTAAGATCCTGATTGATAATGAACCCTTTGTGATTGTGGAGTTCCAGCATGTGAAGCCCGGAAAAGGTGGCGCGTTCGTCAAAACGCGCATCAAGAGTCTCGTTACCGGGAACGTACTCGACAGGACATTCAGATCCGGTGACAAGGCCGAGGTACCCGATGTGGAACAACGTGAAATGCAGTACATGTACAAGGAAGGGGACCAATACCATTTCATGGATACTACTACCTACGATCAGACCTTTGTTCCGGAGACGAATCTCGGCGATGCCATCAACTATCTCAAGGACGGCATGGTTATAGCACTCTCATTTTACAAAGGAAAGGCAATAGGGGTGGAGCTTCCAAACTTCGTCGACTTAAAGGTCGTGAAGACAGAACCTGGCATCAAGGGAGATACGGCGCAGAATGCTACCAAGCCGGCAATGCTGGAATCCGGATATACGCTTCAAGTTCCTTTATTTCTTGAAGAGGGTGAGGTTGTCAAAATAGACACGAGGACCGGTCAGTACATAACGAGAGTTTCCAGATAGGCCAGGGTATGCTGATCACGTTTGAAGGCATAGAGGGAAGTGGAAAGACAACTCAGGCAGAGCTGCTGCACACGTATCTGAAGAAAAAGGGATACGACGTAATCAAGACTCGTGAACCGGGCGGAACAGGGCTCGGAGAGGCCTTGCGGGACGTGCTCCTTCGGAAAGAATTGCGTGTTTTTCCTCTCGCGGAGCTGCTCGTTTTTATGGCCGTCAGAGCCCAGCATATGGAGGAGGTTATTTCGCCGGCACTGGCCGAAGGGAAGATTGTGCTTTGCGACAGGTTTGTTGACGCAACGTATGCCTATCAGGGCTACGGACGCTCCATAGATCTGGGCATCATTGAAACGTTCAACAGACTTGTCACCAAGGGCGTAAGGCCAAACCTCACCATTCTTCTGGATTGCGACGTTGATCTTGCTTTCAAGCGGAAGAGAGCGGAGAATCAGCAGATGGACAGGTTTGAAAGAGAAAGTTCTTCTTTCCACCAAAAGATACGGGAAGCCTATCTCAAGCTCTCCGAAGAGGACAGCAAACGTTTTTTTGTAATCGATCCGAATCTGGATGTTGAAGGAGCACACCGCACGATTCGGAAGAAAGTGGAGGGCCTTCTCGAAAGCCATGGAATTTAAGGGTGTAGTCGGGCACGCCAGACCCAGAAGTCTTCTCTCTTCCATCCTCAAGAAGGATAGGCTGCCACACGCACTCCTTTTTTCGGGCCCGCTGGGTGTAGGCAAATGTACGATGGCAGTGGAGGTCATTAAGTACCTTTTCTGCGAGAAGGGAACAGGTTGCGGCGTTTGCCGCACGTGCCAGAATGTGACCCGGAATACGCACCCTGACCTTCGAATTTTAAGGACCGAGACCTCCATAGGTATAGATGAACTTCGCACTGTGAGGAAAGAAGTCTACGAACCGCCCTATCAAGCTCCTCTGCGCGTTGTACTGATAGACGGGGCCGAGCAGATGACCCATGAGGCCGCAAACGCACTTCTCAAGACTCTCGAAGAACCTCCTCCTCAGAATCTCTTTTTTCTCATTACATCCGCGGAAAAGGACGTGCCATTGACAATTCGATCAAGGTGCATGCACATCGGATTCGGCCCTATTCCTACGGAGGAGATGAAGTCTCACCTGGTGAAGTCGGTCCAGCTCCCTGATAGAAAAGCAGAGTTGGTGGCCTCTCTCAGCTGGGGCAGTATGAGCTCCGCTTTCTTCTGGATGGATGAAGAGAACTTTGCCGTGAGGAAACGGCTCGCAGAGCTTGTCATAGGGAAAAGGAAGGGTTTCGTGACTGCCACCGGACTCTCGGAAATCATCACCGACCACGAGAAGGGACTGCGCTTCTATCTTTACTTCTTGCTGTCGTTGTTCAGGGATCTTTGGGTAATCACTCAGGTAGGTGATACGCAGGCCCTGGTAAACAGCGATCTTAAAGAGTTACTTGAGACAAGTACCTGGGATGGGGCCTGGATCGAACGCTCCACACAGAGGATACAGGAAGCTTTGAAAAGCCTTCGATACAACATTAACCGCTGGCTCATGTTTGAACAGCTAGCTATTTCAGTCATGAGATGATTATGAAAAGCTGCTACGTAAAATTTGACAGACTGACAGGGGTGCTGGAAATGGAGGCGCCTGACGGGATCAGCGTGGGGGATCAGATTGTGTGCGAGCTGGACAGAGGCGAGACCCTCGGCGTTGTTGCAACAGAGCCTACGGACACCACAAAAGAGGGGCTCAAGAAGATACTTCGAAAGGCTACACCCGAAGAGTTGTCGGCCTATGCAGCCCTCAGAGAAAAGGAGGTGCACGCTTTTTCCGTCTGCCGACAGAAAATAGAAGAAATGAACCTGCCCATGAAGCTGCTCCGAGCGGAGTACAACTTCGGCGGGTCTAAGCTCTTGTTCTACTTTTTCGCCGAGAACCGGGTCGATTTCAGAGACCTTGTCAAAGATCTTGCAAAGGAATTCAAAGTAAGAATAGAGATGAGGCAGGTAGGTGTCAGGGATGAGGCAAAAATCATAGGAGGGCTCGGGAATTGCGGGAATGTCGTTTGCTGCAAGAGATTCCTGAACAACTTCTCTATAGTCTCTATCAAGATGATGAAAGAGCAGAGCCTGGCGCTCAATCCAGCTAAGATTTCAGGAGTATGCGGGAGACTCATGTGCTGCCTCTCCTACGAGCATGATATGTATCTCCAACTGAAGAAAAACTTTCCAAAGGTGGGGAAGCGTGTTAAGACCCCCCAGGGTGAAGGGAAAGTCCTCAAGCACAATGCGCTTAACGCTACGGTGACCGTTCTGATCGATGAAGGGAAAGAGGTAACGGTAGCGGTAAAGGACATTACGCAAGGTCAGAGCGGGCAGACCTAAAGGCACATAGTTGGGAAAGCATTACTACATCACAACGCCGATTTACTACATCAACGATGTCCCCCACATCGGCCATGCATACACTACCGTAGCTGCCGACATAATGGCCCGATACAAGCGGCTTCAGGGGTACGAGGTCTTTTTTCTGACCGGTGTGGATGAACACGGCCAAAAGGCGGAGAAGACAGCCGTTGAGAAGCAGGTCCATCCAAAGGAATTGGCAGACGCGATGGTCCACACCTTCACCGATCTCTGGCAAATGCTCAACATTTCAAATACCGGCTTTGTCAGGACCACGGAAGAGCGGCACAAAAGAGTCGTTCAGTATTTCTTCCAGAAAATTCAGGAAAAAGGGGATATATACCTCGGAGAATATGAGGATTGGTATTGCGTCCCCTGTGAGAGTTATTTCACCGAGCTGCAGCAGCAGGAAGGTAAGTGCCCGGACTGCGGCCGCTTGCTGGAAAGGCTGAAGGAGGAGACCTACTTCTTCAGAATGTCAAAATACACGGGGCCGCTCCTTCGTTACCTGGAGGAGCACAAAGACTTTGTGCTGCCGGAGGTGCGCTACAACGAGGTGCTGAGTTTCGTCAAGGGCGGTCTTCGTGACCTCTCTATAAGCAGGACCAGCTTCACCTGGGGCGTGCCTGTGCCAGGCAACTCCCGGCATGTGATCTACGTCTGGTTTGATGCGCTGCTCAACTACCTGACAGGCATCGGCTATCTGGAAGACGAGCAGCTGATGGGCAACTTCTGGCCTTGTGACGCCCACCTGATCGGCAAGGACATCCTCAGGTTCCATGCTGTCTACTGGCCGTCCTTTCTTATGTCGCTCGGTATGGAACTTCCCAAGAGAATTTTTGCGCACGGCTGGTGGACGGTGGACGGTCAGAAAATGTCAAAGTCCCTGGGCAATGTCGTCTCCCCGTCCGAGATAGCCTCTACCTATGGGGTAGACCAATTCAGGTTTTTTCTCTTCAGGGAGGTCCCTTTCGGTCTCGATGGAGATTTTTCCCGGGAGGCCATAGTCCACAGAATCAACGGGGACCTTGCAAACGATTTCGGAAATCTTGTGTCCCGAAGTGTCACCATGATCACGAAGTTTTCCAATGGCGTACTGGAGCAAGCCGGGAAGACAGGAGGTACGGACGAACATCTCATCGGCCAAGCAGAGAACCTTGTCGCCGAATATGAAAATGGCATGGAGAATTTCGGCTTTCATAAGGCCCTGGGATGCGCCTTCGATATTGTCTCACTCCTTAACAAGTATGTGGATACTGAGGCGCCGTGGAGGCTTGCGAAGGATAACAGGGCGAGACTACCTACCGTGCTTTATAACCTCTGGAACGGTGTCAGAATAGCCACGCTTCTCCTCCACCCCTTCATGCCTCAGAAAACTCAGGAAATATGGAAAGCCATAGGGATCGGGACGCCGATAGGAACGACTTCCATGGATCGAGAGCGCGGTTTCTACTACGATGCTCAAGGGCTCTCTACCATAGAAAAAGTCCCGCCGGTTTTTCCGAGAATAGAGAAATAGAGAGGCAGCATGTCTTTCTTTTCCCTCAAGCAGGTTCTCCAATCGGTGCTGAAGGAGCACAAGCTCACATCAGATATCGATGCCTACAAGATATTCTCTGTCTGGGGTGAGGTCGCCGGACCGACTATGGCAAACCATTGTCGGCCCTCGAGACTGCACGGAGGCACATTGTACGTGGAAGTCGATGACCCGATTTGGCTCGCTCAATTACGCTACATGAAAGAGGATATTCTGCGGAAGATAGACAGGCGGATTAAGCCCGGGACATTCAGAGAATTAAAGTTCTTTCTTAAGTGATTCGAGTATCACTCGGTAAGGCACTCCCTTTTCGTCGGCGATCCTCTTCACATCCTCGAATTCAATGTGCGTCTTGATAAGATCGCCCTTCTGATCGTAACCTTCTTTGACCCTCACAGTCCCGAACGATGTTTCATGAAGAGTCTCCTTCCGCTGCAAGGTACGGCGTAACTCCCTGCGCAAGCGCAAACCAAACGTTGTCGTCTCGGCGAGGACGCTGTCGATCACCGCCTCCAGGCATGCTGCACTGGTGATGACCGCGAGTCTCAGGCCAACTCTGCCCTTTTTCATGTGGACCGGATAATAGAGTACGTCGAGAGCGCCCGCCATCCTTATCTTTTCCGCCACTGCGCCCATGTATTCGATCTCGGCATCGTCCACGTCCGTCTCGATGACCCAGACCTCCTCATGAGGTTCAGGACGGTCTGCGTCTCCGATGAAGATCCTAACCACGTTCGGGGTATCTGTCTGGTAGGTGCCAAAACCGACACCGCTTTTCCGAAGCGAGAAAGGCGGCCGTGCAGAAGGATTCTTTACGTAGTATTTGAGGATGGCGGCCCCGGTGGGAGTCGTCAGCTCCAATTCCTGTTGATAGAAAACGAGTGGCAAGCCGGAAAGGATTTCAACGGTGACCGGGGGCGGATTGGGCAACAAACCGTGTGAAGTCCGCACAAAGCCCCGCCCTTGAGGAATGGGGCCGCAATAGACCTCGTCAATGCCAAAGTAAGATATAGCCTTTGCCGTACAGAGAAGGTCTATCAGGGTATCAACATGTGCGAGTTCGTGGAAGTGTACCTTCTCGGGCTCCACGCCGTGGACTCTCGCCTCTGCTTTGACGATTATATCGAGGATGCCGAGGGCATCCTGTTTCACTCTGTCCTCGACTTTCAAAGACCGTATCATCTCCTCCATCTGCTTGATGGAGAGATGCACGTCACTCTCACCTATTTTGAGGCAGGTCCCCTCGACGACACCGTGCTTCTTTTTTTCGGGCACGAGGGACGGCAGCGAAACGGGAAGCTGCTCAAGGAGTTCAGTCAGCACGGCAAGCGGACACCCGGCATCGAGAAATGCGCTGATGGTCATGTCACCGCTTATCCCAAATACAGGATCTATGTAAAGGAGACTCATAGCCGGTTGATTAACGTTGCAAAGTAAGCCGCACCGAACCCGTTATCGATATTGAATGTGGCCACGGTCGAACAGGAGTTGAGCATGGTGAGGAGCGCTGATGCGCCGCCGAAACTGGCCCCGTAACCTACGCTTGTGGGGATGCCTATCACCGGGGCTCCCACGATACCTGCGACGATCGAAGGAAGAGCCCCTTCCATCCCCGCAGCAACAATGACTACCCGGGCCTTGCGCAGAAGTGGCATGTTCTGAAACAGCCGGTGAATACCTGCTACCCCAACATCGTAGAGCTTCTCGGTTTGGTTACCAAAGAATTTGCACGTGGCATATGCCTCTTCCGCCACAGGAATGTCGCTCGTGCCTGCTGATATGATCAGGATCATGCCTTTCCCTTTAACAGACTGGTCTTTCTTAATAACAAAACATTTACCGGGCTCAGCGTACTCGCCTTCGGGGAAAAGCTTCTTAAGCTTCAATCCTACGTCTCTTCCTATCCTCGTGACCAGTATGTCAGACTCCTTTTTTCTCATGGAGCGGATAGTCTCAGCCATGTGATCGAGGCTCTTGCCCTGGCCGAAGAGGACTTCCTCCATTCCCTTCCGCAGCTTCCGATGATGGTCTATCTTCGTGTGCACTAAGTCCTGGAACGGCAACTCTTTGAGTTCCTCAATGGCATCTTCTATGGTGACGGTTCCGCGCGTGATCCCCTTGAGCAATTTTCTTATCTTATCTTCTGTCATCTTCCACCATGAAAGCACTTTTTACGACCTTAACCTGCTCTCCGTCCAGGCCCACCGCGTCAAACCGGACCCGCCTATCGAAACACTTATGTTTCTTCATATACCAGAGCGCGGACTTCACCATGTGCTGCTGCTTTGTTCTGGTAATCGCCGAGAGCGCGTCACCGAACTGGCCCGTATTCCTCTTTTTCACCTCGACAAAAACGAGGCATCCGCCTTCTTCAGCAATGACATCTATCTCCCCGAGCCTGGTATTGTAGTTTCTTTCAAGGATCTTATATCCACGCTTTTTCAAGGCTCGAATTGCGGTTTCCTCACCTCGAAGTCCCTCTTGCCTCTTATTCATCACAGCAGCCTGCCGTCTGCCATATCTGCATCAACTACCTCTTTCACGCCCCTGAAGGTTCTGCGATGGATCGGCGAGAACCCATAGGTGCGAATGGCCTCAAGATGCTCTTCGGTGCCGTAACCTTTATTCTTCCTGAAGAGGTACTGGGGATAGAGTTTATCGTACCGCTCCATTAAATCATCCCTGACAACTTTCGAAATAATGGAGGCGCACGCTATGAAAAAACACTTCCTATCGCCTTTAACCAGGGTTCTGCATCTGGGGTAGGAGGGGACGGCAAACAGGCCGTCAACAAGGATAAGACTTACGGGAATGCCGATGGCTTTGATGGCGCGCTTCATCGATAGGAGCGTCGCTTTGTGGATATTGAGCTTTTCAATTTCCCGCGGGGTGGCCGATCCGATACCTATTTTATGGGCGTTTGCCTGAATCCATTCAAAGAGGTTCTTTCTCTGCTGCTCAGTGAGCAGCTTCGAGTCGTTCACCGATGCTCTTTCCGCGGGCAGACCCTGCCACGCAACGCACGACGATACGACTGGACCGGCTAGCGGCCCGCGTCCTGCCTCATCAATGCCAGCCACAATGCCGCTGAGCAGGCAGTTCATCAGGTCCTTTTCTCTTTGAGTTTTGCCGCCTTTCCTTTCAAATTTCTCAGATAGTAGAGCTTGGCCCTTCTCACCTTTGCCTTGCTCAAGAGTTCAATCGTCTCGATCAGAGGCGAGTGCACAGGAAAGGTTTTTTCAACGCCAATCCCGTATGAGACCTTCCGGACAGTAAACGTAGCTCTCGTGTTTCCGCCTCGCTGCCCTATGACTACCCCTTCGAAAACCTGGATTCTTTCTTTGTCCCCTTCATGGATCTTCGTATGTACTCTGACTGTATCGCCCACGTCGACCTTGGGGAGGTCGAGTCTCATGTGCTCCTTTTCAAGTAGGTCGATCATCTCGTTCATGGTCCCCTCCTGTTTCTCCCAATAGTCTGTCCAGAATAATGCCTATGGCCACCCTGAGCGACAAATGATTGTATTCGCCTTTGCCCCGGATAGGCATAAGCATCCTCTCACATTGCTCAGTCACTGCAGGCGGCAGTCCCCAGCCCGTGCCGAAAAGTAAAAGAAAAGGTCTGTCGTCTTTCTGGATCCACGCTCTCAGCTCTTCGTAATTAACTGTCTCAGAACCCTGCTTCGACGACGTACCAATGACAACCGGACTGCCCACTGCCCTGATTCCCCTCATCATTTCCTCGATGTCCCCGACAATCCTGATTTTTGTCAGAGCCTGGGCCCTGTCAGGGTTGTAGCGGGCACCATAGCCGGATTCCCAATGCTCTATGAGCCTTTCCGCTATCGAGGCCTGCCTTCGTAAAGGAGTAACAATATAGCACAACTCCACACCAAAAGTCATACAACTTCTCGCCACATCGTGCAGCTCGAGATTTGTCAGACTCGTCGCGACAGTATCCCCCCGTTTGTCCAGAACGGGGTAATGAATGATGGCAAGATAGACAGAACCCATGGTTAAGACCGTTACGAGTTACGAGTTACACGTTACAAGTTACAGGACATTGCCTGTTACCGGTTAGAATCAGGAACCGTTAGCGGCAAGGGGGACGCTTGGTTCTGCGTCATCGCCTCGTAGCAGCTCTTGCCTGCAATGTGCAGCCCGTAACGGGCGCTACAAGCGCCCTCTTAACTTGTAACCTGTAACACGTAACGCCGCGCAGCGGAGGCACCACTCCGCCGCGCTACTCAGCCAGCTCCTCCATAATCTCCCGTATCAAACGCCTGTCTTCATCTCCCGGTTCAAAAGTATCGAGAAGATCGGGCCGCCTCAGTATCGTGCGCCGGATCGACTCTTTTCGTCGCCAACGCCTTATCTCTTCATGATTGCCTGACAGCAAAACGCCCGGCACCTCCATCCCCATAAAGCTCTGAGGTCTCGTGTATTGAGGATATTCGAGAAGCGGCTCCTTAAAGCTTTCGTCGATGGAAGAGGTCTCATTGCCGATCACGCCGGGCACGAGCCTCGCTATGGCGTCGATGACGACGAGGGCTGCTGCCTCCCCTCCGGACAACACATAATCACCCAACGATAGCTCATCATCTACGAGAGAATGCACTCTCTCATCGACACCCTCGTATCGGCCGCAGACAAGTCCAAGGTGCGGCAGGCCGGAAAGTCTGGCCGCAGTCCCCTGATCAAACGTCCTGCCGTGGGGGGTAAGGAGGATATAGCGGGGTCTCCCGAAATGAGCATTCACATAATCCATGGCCCGGTAGATAGGCTCCACCTTCATTACCATGCCTGCGCCACCACCATAAGGAGCGTCGTCACACGTCCTGTGGATGTCTTCGGCAAAATCTCTTATGTTAACGATATTGAAGCTGAGAAGGCCCCTGTCTCTAGCCTTTTTGACGAGACTTTCGTTCAGCGGCGATTCGAATATGGACGGGAATAAGGTGAGGAGAGTGAAAATCATTCAATCAAAGCACCTTCCGCGATCCTGATGGAGGCTCCATTCACGTCGATGCCCAGAATGAACTCTTCCTGCATGGGAACAAGCATCTCTCTTTCACCCTCAATGACTATGACGTCATGTGCCTTCGTATGCATAACCTCCGTCACCTGACCCACAGGCTCATCATGCTCATTGATCACCTTGAGACCGATGAGCTGATAATCGTAGTACTCGCCATCATTCAGCCTGGGGAGGTCCTCTTCTCTCACAAAGAGTTCCCTGCCAACAAGAAAGGAGGCTGCCTCGGGTGTCTCGACCTCCGCAAATTGTATCAGGAAATACCCACGTCGAGGTTGTACTCGAAAAGGTCTTAATTCAATCTTCTGTCCGTCACGATCCGCAAAGAGTGCTGCATATCCGCATAAATTCGTTTCAGAGTCGTTGTAATATCGAAACCTGATCTCCCCTCGAAGACCATGGGTGGAAAGCACCCGCCCGACAGGAACGTAACCCATTACTCTATTATCTCGAGCACCGCTCTCTTCTTTACCTTTGTGGAGGCTGCGCTCAGGATGGTTCTCATAGCCCTCGCAGTTCTCCCCTGCTTTCCGATCACCTTGCCCAGATCCTCCTTGGCGACATTGAGCTCAATGACAGATGTTTTCTCTCCCTCAATTTCGGAGACCCTTACCTGATCGGGATTATCCACCAAAGCCTTCGCGATGTACTCGATTAGTTCCTTCAACACGGCCCCACCTCCAAGGATTACTGTCTTAGTTCTCTCAAAATCCCCTCTTTCTTGAATATATCCTCAACTGTTTTGGTAGGCCTCACCCCTTTTTCGTACCATCTCTTGATCCTCTCTTTATTGAGGACTATCGCAACCGGATCCTTCAGCGTGTCATACGATCCCACTCTTTCAATGAATCTTCCATCCCTCGGGAACCTTTCATCCGCCACCACGATCCGGTAAAAGGGTTTCTTTTTCGACCCATACCTTGACAACCTGAATTTTACAGCCAAGTTCCACCTCCTTATCTGAACATGAATTGTTTTGGAAGCCCTTTTGGTCCGCCGCCCTTTGAAAACTTCTTTATCATTTTTCTTGTTTCCATGTAACGCCTGAGAAGCTCATTGATATCCTGAACGCGAGTTCCACTCCCTCTCGCGATCCGTTCCCGCCTTGAGCCGTCGAGAAGGTGCGGTAAAAGCCTTTCACGGGGCGTCATAGAGCTGATTATAGCTTCGGTCTTCTTGATCTCCTTTTCAGCCTCAGAAAAATCTATAGCGCCCTTGAACTTGGAGAGCCCGGGGATCATGCCAAGGAGAGATTCCATACTGCCGAGCTTCTTGATCTGTTTGAGCTGATCCTTGAAATCCTCTAGAGTAAACTCATCTTTCCGAATCTTCTTTTCAAGCTCTTTTGCCTCTTTTTCATCAAAAAGCTCCTGGGCCTTCTCAACAAGAGAGACGACATCGCCCATACCAAGTATCCGGGAAGCCATCCTCTCCGGATGAAAGAGCTCAAGCGCGTCCAGTTTTTCCCCGACACCGATGAACTTGATAGGCTTACCCGTGACCGCCCTTATCGAGAGCGCGGCGCCTCCCCTGGCATCACCATCCAGTTTGGTCATAATAAAGCCGCTCACGCCAAGCCGTTCGTCGAAGGTCTTTGCCACGCTTACGGCATCTTGTCCTGTCATGGCGTCCACGACGAGAAGCACCTCTTTGGACTTCAAGACCTCCTTCTGCCGAATCAACTCCAAAACCATCTCCTCGTCGACGTGAAGCCTCCCAGCTGTATCAACGAGCAGCGTATCGCAGCCCTTTTTCATGGCATAGGCCCGGGCTTCCTCGCAAATGCGGACCGGGTCCTTCTCCGCGGGAGAGAGGGTTTCAATCCCGAGCTGTTTGCCCAGCTTCAGAAGCTGATCTATTGCAGCCGGTCTGTAAACGTCTGTCGGCACAAGGAGTGGCCTTCTCCCCTTTTTTCTGAGATAAAGGGCCAGCTTGCCTGCGGTTGTGGTCTTTCCGGAACCCTGTAGTCCCGCGAGCATGACCGGCACAGGCGGTGATCCAGAAATCTCCAGGGGTTTGTTGGTCGTGCCCAGAAGTTCGCAGAGCTCGTCATGCACAGCCTTCACAAAGACTTGCCCAGGGGTTATGCTCGTCAGCACGTCGTCACCCAGGGCCTTTTCCTTAACCTTCTCAAGAAAATCCTTGGCGACCTTGTAATTCACGTCTGCTTCGAGGAGCGCAACACGCACCTCGCGCAAGGAGTCGCTGATATTCTTCTCCGTGAGCTTTCCGTAGCCCTTGACCTTCTTGAATACGGCGTCGAGTCGTTCCTGCAGTTTCTCAAACATAACCTAATAAAATAACCGATAATCCTTGATTAGTCAACCGAGCAGGTGTTCACCGGGTTGGAGCGCGGATCGCGTTTTGTACGTGGAATTGGACAACCGATCATGACGCGAAACCTCCTGTATCGTCATTTTGTTTGTTTTAGCGAAGCACTCTGTGTCATGGACAGCCGGCTATACCAGCTCTAATTTAAGTGGAGACCGGGGCGGCAGTGAGGAGCGCGACGCAGGCGTACTATAGTACGTCGAGGAGCGCGACGCAACGACAACGACGGTATGCGCTTAAAGGAGAGCTGGTACTAGGCGATTTCGGCTTCTTCCTCGTAGATGAGTATGGGCTTCTCGTGGCTCAAAATGACTTCCTCGCTCACCACGCACTCTTTCACGTTAGAGATGGAAGGAAGCTCATACATCACATCGAGCATGACCTTTTCCATGATCGAGCGCAGCCCGCGGGCGCCGGTCTTCTTCTTTATCGCATCCTTGGCAATGCCCCGCAACGCGCCTTCGGTAAAGGTAAGCTTGACGTTCTCAAGCTCAAAGAGCTTCTTATACTGTTTGGAAATGGCATTCCTCGGTTTCTTGAGAATTTCGACCAGAATATCTTCATCCAGCTCCTCGAGCGTGGCAATGATCGGCAGCCTCCCTATGAACTCAGGAATAAGGCCGTATTTCAGCAGGTCTTCCGGCTGAACGTCCTTGATCAGCTCGGTGTACTGCTTGTCTCTCCCGCCTTCAACGTCGACACCAAAACCGATGCCCTTCTTGCCGATCCTGTTGCTGATGATGGTCTCCAGACCGTGAAAGGCGCCACCGCAGATGAAGAGGATGTTTGTAGTGTCTACCTTGATATAATCCTGCTGAGGGTGTTTCCTTCCGCCTTTTGGCGGCACGTTGGCAATGGTACCCTCTATGATTTTGAGCAAGGCCTGTTGCACACCCTCGCCCGACACGTCGCGCGTTATGGAAGGACTGTCTGTTTTTCTGGATATCTTGTCTATTTCATCGATGTATACTATGCCCTTTTCAGCCCTCTCTATGTTATAATCCGCCGACTGGAGCAGGTTAAGGATTATGTTTTCCACGTCTTCACCGACGTAACCTGCCTCGGTGAGGGTCGTTGCATCCGCAATGGTGAAAGGCACATGAAGTATCTTGGCAAGAGTCTGAGCAAGCAATGTCTTTCCGGAGCCGGTAGGGCCTACCATCAGGATATTGCTTTTTTGTATCTCTACATCGTCAAAGTTGACCTTCGCCTCGATTCTCTTGTAATGGTTGTACACTGCAACAGAAAGCACTTTCTTCGCAAAGTCCTGGCCGATTACGTATTCATCGAGAATCCTTCGTATCTCGTGGGGCTTCGGGATCGACGTCTTGATAAATTCGAACCGCTCCCTCTTTGCTTCTTCCTGGATGATTTCATTGCAAAGCTCGATGCACTCATCACAGATGTAGACCATCGGCCCCGCAATTAGTTTCTTCACCTCGTCCTGGCTCTTCCCGCAGAAGGAACAATGAAGTTTCATGGTCCTTCCATTGGTCTTCTTCATCATCGTCATGTTCTCTTCTCCATAATCTGATCTATGATGTTATAATCGAGGGCCTGCGCAGCCGTCATGAAAAAGTCCCTTTCTGTGTCCTGCTGGATCTTTTCGATGGGTTGGCCCGTGTGGCTCGTAAAAATCCTGTTGATCTCTTCCCTCATTCTCAGTATCTCTCTCGCCTGGATGTCTATGTCAGTCGCTTGTCCCTGGACACCCCCGAGAGGCTGATGAATGAGCACCCGCGCATGGGGTAACGCGTAACGTTTTCCTTTGGCTCCGCCGGCGAGTAATACTGCCCCCATGCTCGCTGCCTGTCCGATGCAGATGGTCGATACCTGGCATTTGACGTATTGCATGGTGTCGTATATGGCAAGGCCGCTTGTAATAAGGCCTCCGGGCGAGTTTATGTAAAAGTAGATATCCTTCGCCGGATCCTCAGACTCCAGGAAAAGAAGCTGGGCAATAATGAGGTTCGCAACGATGTCGTCAATGCCCGTACCCAGGAAGACGATCCGATCTTTAAGGAGCCGCGAGTATATGTCGTACGCGCGCTCTCCCCTGCCGTCTTTCTCAATGACTATCGGCACGAGATTCATGGGGTCTCCTTCAACTGCGCACTCCCTATAAGAAGATCCATCGTCTTCTCTTCCAGCAGGCTCGATTTCAGGTTCTCGAGCAGATTATGTTTTTCGTAAAAGTCTCTTATATAATCATAGCCTCTCTTTGTGTCTTCTGCAATCTTTTTAATACGCGCCTCCACTTCGCTGTCTTCAACGATTATATGCTCCTCTTTGGCTATCCTGGTGAGCAGCATGCCTGCCCTGATCCCCCGCTCCGCCTGCCGCTCAAGCTCCTTGCGCAAGAGGTTGTCAATATTCTGTTCTTCTTCGGGGCTGAGCCTGTTTGCTTTCATACGTGCCTTTGCTTCCTGTACCATAGCTTGCAAGCGCTTATCCAAGAGGCGTGCCGGCACCGGGATATCAACCCGCTCGAGCAACTGGTCCATAACCTTCTCAGAGAGCTTGTTTCTTCTCTCGGTTTCTTTTTCCTTCTGGAGTTCACCGGAGATACCTTCTTTTAATCGTTCCATATTTTCAAAACCAAGGTCTTTCGCGAAATCATCGTTGATTTCCGGCAACCTCTTCTGCTTGACCTCTTTGAGGAGCACCTTGAAGAGCGCTTTCTTTGATGCCACGGCCTTGTCAGGATAATCGGCCGCGAAAGCTATCTCTATCTCTTTCTCCTCACCCGCTTTCATGCCGATGATCGCGCTTTCGAACTCGGGCGACAATGTGCTGGAGCCAAGGTCAAGGGGATAGGCATCGCTGCGGGCATCCTTGAGAGGTTTGCCGTCAACGAAACCTTCATATTTTATTATGACGAAATCTCCCTTTTCGGCCTCGCCGCTCTCTTTCGTCGCGACTTCAGCGTGCATCTGTTTCAACGCATCTAACCTGTTATCGACATCTTCCGGACTTATCTTTAGCGGCTCTATTTCGACCTCGAGGCCCCTGTACTCGGGCAGATCGAAGTCCGGCGAGACCTCACATTCCATGGTGTACCCATACTTGTCCTTCTCCTCGTAAAACCTGATCGAAGGCTCGCTTACCGGGTCAACCTGAGCTTCTGAAAGAGCAGCCGCAATGGTATTCTCCGCTATCTTTCTTTTCAGTTCCTCATCCATAACATCTTTGTAGTAGGTAGCAAGAACTGAGCGAGGAACCTTCCCGGGCCGAAATCCTTTGATCTTTGCCCGCTTTCTCAGATCTTCGTAAATACCATTCTCTATTTCATGCACGTTCTCCGCATCGAGGATCACTTCGATCTTTTTTCTCACGCGGTCAACATTTTCAACCTGAACCTTCATGCAAGCCTCCGAAAGAAAGGCAAACAGTAGATACACATCCCGCGGATTGCACTACGACGTGAATTCTTGCAGTAATGGGCCTCTGCTGTTCCTTGAACAAATTAGTATAACCATAAACACGCAAATTATCAAGGGGTTGCGGCTCTTAGCAGGTCAGTTTGCAACCTGATCTCATTTTTGACTGCGATACCCGGACCAAACGTACTCGCCGCTGCTACCCATATGCGTCTTGAAGCGAATACGATCCGTGAAAACGTAGGGGATACGATATGACCGGTACGATACATGTATAGAAAGCTCCGCAGATGTTACGGCCTTTGGGGGCAAAATGATGCCGAAGCTCAGCTTCAATAGATCAATGAACGGTGTCAAAGAGATGGTGGAGGATTCGCCGCGAGCTATTCTTGGTGTGAGGGTCTCATTTATTCCGGAGTAGGCATGCGGCAAGGTGTTGCCTTGTCCAAACTCGATATTGTCCAATGATAAAGAATAATGAACTTCGTATATCGGTAGGTAACCATCATTCCTGATTGCGAACGAGGTTTGAAATGGTTCACCCGGATTCAGGATTTTACCAGGGTATACCCAAACCCTCGGGTAGGCGAGAAACAAGAGAGCTCCGACGGCGATGATGAGGATTGTCCAAAAAAGAAAAGACGCGAAGACCTTCCTGGCGGCCAGCTCGAACGAACGTCTTTGAATTACTTCATGTACCACTGGCTGTATCACTTCGAGTCTTTTTTTTCGGCGTTCTTTTCGATTCGGTAGGTTCACGTTGCTTGAGATGGGTTTATTTTTCTGATTGTCCACACTGAATTATTACACAAGCAGCCAAAAAGTCCACTCTATTTTTAGAGGACTGATCATAATTCAGGGACGATAACAATAGTCAAAGGTCAGGGGATACCGGTTGAAAGAGCGGGTACGATTTGTGCATTGGTCCCCTACATTCCCGACAGAGCCCATAAGTAGAGAGAGGCGACCGAGCCGTAAGGTGAATATCGTTTGCGGTAGCGCTCAAACTGCTTTTTTGTCAGCTTCTTGAGCCCGTACAGATTCATCATACCACGCCTGATCGCCTGATCACCCCAGCTCACAACATCCGGCCGGCACAGGGAGAAGAGCAGTAGCATTTCCACCGTCCACACGCCGATACCCCGGAGCGATGACAAACGCCGGATAATCTCTTCATCCGCCATTTCGTGGAGACTCGAAAAGTTTATTTCGCAGCGCATTGCTGCATCGGCTATTCCCTTGATATATTCTACCTTCCGCCAAGACAGTCCACACTTCTGCATTTGCGCAATATCTGTCTCTGCAATCCGCTCCGGAGTGATCTTTTCCAGCAGTGTGTGGAGCCTCGCTCTTATGGCATTAGCCGCTTTATTCGATATCTGCTGTGCGACCACGCTCATGACCAGAGCTGCGAAAGGGTCCGGCCTGATCTCCCGTTTGATTGTACCGATCACCTCGATTGCAGCGCCGAGCTTTTTGTCGCGGCGCTTGAGATGGTCAATTTCCTTTTGTCCGTATCTGAATATTTCCATACTAACCTTTACTTATACAATTGTCTCACAGGTTACGCAACGACCCTCATGAAGTAAGCTGGAGAGTCGCTGCCGGAATGGTAGAGACCGATGAAGAGCATCCTAGCGTACGGCATTTCTTTGGAAAAGGTTATTTCTAAAAAAAGTTCTTGACATTTTGTTTGGTATCAGTAAACATTAACCAGAAAACCCATGCAAGAAGAACTGTTGACCAAGAGACTCAAGGAAATTAGGGTCAGCAAGAAAATCACGTTAGAAAAGCTTGCGAAAATTACCGGTTTCTCGAAAGGATATCTGTCCCAGATAGAAAATTCCGATCAGCCGCCGCCCATCTATACTCTCTCCCGTATATCCAAAGCACTCGGTATCGATGTCGCGGATTTATTTTCCCGCAAGACCGCGACCATCCCTTATCAAAAAATTGTGGTGGGCAGACGGAATCAGCGCAAGCCTCTGACGAGCCGAGACGGAAGCTCTTACGGCTACGTGGGTTACACGTACGAGGATCTTGCACCCGACAAGAAGGGCAAAAATATGGAGCCCTTCATTGTTACCGTAGGGTTCGACACCAAGGCTGATATAGAAAAGGACTTCCGTCATGAGGGCGAAGAGTTCAATTATGTGTTGCAAGGGACTCTGGAATTTTTCTATGATGGTCAAAGTTACTGTGTTCTCGAGGCGGGGGACTGTGTCTACTTTGACGCAGAGGTGCCCCATTCGGCAAGAAGTCTGGGTAAAAAAGAGGCGAAGGTACTCATCGTGATTTACTCGTACAAGAGGCTCTAGTTTTCGAGATTTCAAAAAATTTTTGTCTACAGGGTTTGCTATTGCTAAACATAGGTTCGCCCGATGTCATCGATGATAGCGGCATTGATAGATCAAGGGTGGCTCCAAGGTTTAGCGTAGTTGCGAAAATGTGCATTTAAAAACTAACTGAAAGGAGGAGTTGGGCGATGAGTTTTCGGATAGCGATCGATACGGGAGGGACCTTCACCGATTCCATCTCAGTGGATGGGAAAGGGAATCTGGTTACTACGAAAACACTCACGGTTCCTAGGAACCTGGCCCGGGGCACTATTAATGCGGTAGATGCCCTCGCAAAGAAAAACGACCTCAGCCGTAAGAAATTTTTGCAGGACGTGGAAACGGTAGTGCACGGGACGACTCAGGGCACCAATGTCATCATCACTCGAACAGGGCCGAAGCTCGGGATTATTGCCACAGAAGGACACGCAGATGTCCTGCAGCTGCGAAGAGTAATACGTGACAACATCTACGACTGGAGAAAGCCTTTCCCGGAGCCTCTGGTACCGCGTTACCTTCGCGTGGGCGTCAAGGAGAGAGTCGATTCACAGGGTAAAGTCGTAAGACAGCTTGATGAAGAAGGCGTCCGTAGGGCGGTGGCCTATCTTAAGAGCATGAAAGTCGACAGCGTGGTCGTGGCGCTTCTCTGGTCCTTTCTGTATCCGGAACACGAAAGGGCTGTTGCTGAGATCATCAGGAAGGATTTTCCGGAGGCTCACGTCACTCTTTCGCATAAGGTGTTACCCGCGATCGGTGAGTACGAAAGAACCAGCACAGCGGTGATCAATGCCTATACGGCACCATCAACGGCAGCTTACATTCGTACTCTCACAGACTTTTTGACGAAAGAGGATTTCCAAGGTCAATTCCTCTTTATGCAGAATAACGGAGGAGTCGAGACCGCAGAAATTGGAATAGAGAACCCTGCGAGCCTTGCCACCTCAGGCCCGGCTGCAGGTCCTTCGGCTGCGCTGGCGGTCGGAAGGCTGCACGGGTTGAGAAACCTGTTATCTGTTGATATGGGGGGTACGAGTTTTGATATTGCCATCATCGATCAAGGTAAATTCATTACGAGAACAGAGAGCCTGATCTCTGATCACAGATTCTCTCTACCCATCATCGATGTCGACAGTGTTGGCGCCGGAGGAGGAAGTATCGCGTGGTTTGACGCAACAAATACCCTCCGCGTTGGCCCGAAAAGCGCGGGCGCCGACCCGGGGCCCGCCTGTTATGGACTCGGGGGAGAAGAAGCAACGGTGACGGATGCTGATGTCATCCTGGGTTATATCTCCCCTGACTTTTTTCTCGGTGGAGAGATGCCATTAAAAAAAGATCTGGCAGAGAAAGCGGTAAAAAGGATAGCGGATCAGCTCGGCATGAGTGTCGTCGAGGCAGCCGCCGCCATTTATAAGGTCAGTAATTCAGTCATGGCAGACGCAGTCTCCCATACATTTACGAAACGGGGATACGACCCGCGGGTCTTCGCCCTTGTTGCCGGCGGGGCCGCCGGACCAACGTGCGCTTTGAAAATAGCGCAAGAGCTGTATATTTCGAAAGTTATCGTACCGAAATACGCCCCAATATACTGCGCTTTCGGTATGCTGGACGTGGACCTCATTCACGATTTCACACGTTTCTACCACGCAGATAAGAGCACCTTTGATCTTAATAGAGTGAAAAGTCTCTACAAAGAAATGGAGAATGAAGCCCTTGAGGTCTTGAAGAGAGAAGAGATACCGGTAAAAGACCGAGTCCTGGAGCGAACCATGCGGGTAAAATACTGGGGTCAATTCAGAGATGTAGAGGTTTCGTGGCCTCGCGGCCCCATAACCAACGCCACTGTCGCCGCGGGTATTACCAACTTCCATCGCAGACATAAGGAACTTTATGGTTCCTCTGATAAGAGCTATCCCATCGAGTTTATGGGGTTTGGCCTACGCGCAATCGGGAGAATGCCAAAGTTAAAGCTGAAGAAGTTACAGAAGGGCGATCGAAATCCTCGCGCAGCGCTTAAAGGTGAGCGCGTTGCCTTCTTCGAAGAAAACAGAGGATTCGTAAAGACAAAAATTTATGACGGGGATAAACTCCGGTTCGGCAATGTATTGGAAGGCCCGTGCATCGTGGAGGAGAAGATGACCAACGTTGTCATCCCTCCAAAGTTCAAGCTAAGGGTTGATCAGTATGGCAATTACATCACGGCTTAATACGAAGAAAAGGAGGAACCAGCTCATGTCTCCCAAGAAGAAGAATGTGGAAGTCGACCCGATTACACTTACCGTGATCTGGAATAGGTTGTTGACGCTCACCCGTGAATGTGGCGAGAGAGTTGTCCACTCTGCTCAGAGCTATGTGATGGGCTTGGCCCGGGACATGGGACCGGTGCTGCTGACCCCTGAGATAGAGATCGTTACGTCGGTGGAGTTCATACCTTGCCACTGTCTGCTTGCCGAGATTCCGACGCAGGCCATCCTGAATAAGTTTGGCCGTTTATCTCCCGGTGACATGGTGATCGGGAATGACGCATATCTAGTAAAAAGCGGCCACCTGCCCGACTGGACGTTTCTTCTTCCCATATATTGGCGCAACCAGTTAGTCTTTTACTGCCACTTCAGAGCGCACCAGTCTGACAGCGGCGGTGCCCTATCAGGGAGCTATTTCCCGCGGGCGTATGACTGCATCGCTGAGGGATTGAATATTCCGCCGGTGAAGATCGTGAAAAACGGCAAGATAAACGAGGAGGTATATGAAGTTATCCTCAACAATGTTCGGACACCTAACGCTGTCCGGTCCGATAACATGCTGATCTATGGCTCCATAAGAAGAATGGAAAAAGATATCGGTGAATTGATTGACAGATACGGCCTGGAAACCTTGAGGGCGTGTACCCGCGAAATCATACGGAGAGATGAGATTGCCACTCGCGATCAGATCAAGGCTATCCCTGATGGCGTCTACTACGGGGAATCGGCGTGTGACTGGGACGGAACCGTTCCAGACCGTCCTGTCTGGGTAAGGGTCAGAATGACCGTCAAAAAGGATGAGGTAACCTTTGATTTCTCCGAAAGCGATGATCAGGTCGATTTTGTAAACAGTCCGCTGGGCAACACCTATGCCTTTACGTATCTCGCGCTTTTTCTGCACATTGATCCAAGTATACCCCACAACCATGGTGCCCGCCTGCCTGTACGCATCATCGCTCCGGAAGGAAAGGTCGTGAATCCAACTCGGCCCCATACGTATGGCGGCTGCGCCTGCAGCTGTGCCTGTGCGATTTATGAAGCGTGTGCAATGGCGCTTGGAAAGGCGCAGCCCGAAAGAGCCAAGGCGTGTTCGGCACGCCATTTTTCAGTGGACGTCGCAGGTCACGTGCCCATTACAGATCCGAGGACGGGTCATGACTTGGAGTACTTTGCCGCTCCTTTTATCGAAGAAGGAGGAACCGGCGCAGTGAAGGGCTTCGATGGCTGGGACGGCGAAACGGGTAGCATCCACTCGGGCGCTCTGAAGCGTGGATCCGTCGAAGAATGTGAACTTGCTTTTCCGTTCCGCTGGGATGTCGTGGCCATCGCAAATGATTCTGAGGGACCCGGAGAATTTATTAGTGGGAGAGGAACCTATTCCGAACGCCTCTGCACCGCCCCACCTGGCTCCCGAACCGTACTGATGTCGGGTGATTGTGACGGACAGGTCCATCCGCCTCCAGGGATGGCTGGCGCGCCGCCTGCTCAGCTGGGTGAAATGTACATGTATAGAGCCGGCAAAAAGGAGAGGGACTTATTCAAGACGATTGACATGGATGACATGTTTCCTGGCGACCTCTTGATCACGCGTACGAGCGGTGGAGGCGGATGGGGGAACCCTCTGAACAGAGATCCGGAGAGAGTGAGATTAAACGTAAGGGACGGCTTCCTGTCTGCCCAAAGAGCAAGAGATGTGTATGGAGTTGTTATCACACAGCGCAAGGAAGGTGATCCTGAGACCGTAGAAGTAGATCATAAAGCAACGGAGCAGCTTAGAGAAAAAATGAGGGCGGCACAAGGGTAGGGAGACAAGTTAGTCGACCCTCAGTGTACGGTCAGTAAAAGAGGAAGGAAAAGGGCGATGACTATCGGTGACCTGCCGGCAAGAAACGCACGTAAGTTCCCGGACAAGCTGGCCCTTGTTTCTGAAGGGCTTTCCCTCACGTTCAGTGAGCTAAACAGACGCGTGAATCGGCTCGCCAATTTCTTGCTTGACGCAGGGATAGAAAAAGGAGACAGAATTGGCGTTCTGATCCATAACTGCCATCAGTTCATTGAACTCTATTTTGCGGCGGCAAAAATAGGGGCAGTCTTTTGTCCCTATAATAACCACTTCAAACAGGAAGAACTGGGGGAGGTTATCAATTATTCTCTTCCAAGGTTCCTTTTCGTCGACCAGGATTTTGTCGACATCGTAAGCACCCTTAAGCTTGCATTGCGATCCGTAGAAAGATACGTCTGTCTGCAGCAGCCGACTCCGGTTTTCATGGATGATTACGAAGCCATTGTCGGGCGTGGTTGCAGTGAGGAACCGGACGCAAGTGTGCGGGAGGATGATGTGCTGAGCATCATCTTCACCGGAGGCACGACCGGGAAGCCGAAGGGCGCTATGCGAACACACAGGCATCTGATGTCAAACGCGGTCGCTTCCGTCATTGAACTGAAAGTTGATTACGATGACAAGATCCTCATAGCCTTTCCCATCTACCATGTCGCCGGTGAAGACAACATCGTGCGCCACACGTTTATGCCAAACACGATCCACACTAGACGGGAGGGCCGGTTCAAGCCGGAGGAGGTCCTCGAGTACATCTCGAGAGAACGGATAACCAGATGCCAGTTCGTGCCCACCATGATCCACAGCCTTCTGCAGGTGACCGATATCGGAAGGTACGATTTGCGCAGCCTGCGACTGATTCTGTATACCGGATCTTCCATGCCGGTCGAACTTCTGAGAAACGCTCTGGCGGTTTTTCCATGCCGTTTTGCCGGGCTCTATGGACTCACGGAAGGCGGCCCCGTTACCACGCTGCTCAAACCGGAAGATCATCTCCTCGATGGCTCTGAGAAGTCGCTCGCGAGGCTCGCTTCATGCGGGAAAGCGGTTATCAACCATGAGATAAAGATCGTCGATGAAAACGATAGGGAAGTGTCTGCCGGAGAGGTGGGCGAAATCGCCTGCAAGAGCGAAGCGGTGATGATCGGCTACTGGCAGATGCCGGAAGAGACGGCGCGGAAACTGAAAAATGGATGGTTGCATACCGGCGATCTGGGGAAACTCGATGAAGACGGATACATGTACGTGGTGGAGAGAAAGGATGACATGATTGTCTCGGGAGGCGTGAACATCTATCCCCGTGAAATTGAAGAGATCCTTTACCGGCACCCGGCAGTCTCCGAGGCGGCCGTGGTAGGTTTGCGCGATGAGCACTGGGGAGAGGGCGCAACAGCCATCATTGTACTGAAAGAGGGCGCTTCTGCAACAGAGGCAGACATAATAGAGTTCTGCGGCAAAAACCTGGCGGGGTTTAAGAAGCCGAAAGCCGTGTACTTCTGGAACGAACTGCCCAAGAGCCCGCAAGGCAAAATATTGAAGAAGGAAATTCGCAAGCACTATGGGTCATAGGCCATGGAGCAACGTGGCGGCAACTGGGCGCAACGGTACACCGCGCAAGGACTCGCGACAGACCGTGAACGGTTAATCAAGGGGAATGCACAGCGCGTGAAGGGGTTATGTCCTTCAGCGAGCCTTCGCGCAACGTGAAAGGCGGTAAATATCCGGAAAGCGGACGTGAGAAGCTGAAACGTTCAGTGCAAGCGACAAAAAAGGGGGACACACTATGGCAGATGCACCAGGAGTCAACACGCCTCTGAAGCATACCACCACAAAAACTCCAATGCTGCGGTGGTGGTATATGGGTTTTCCGTTATTGGGCCTTTGTGCGATCGCCGGCATGGACAGGGTCGCCATCGCCGTGATAATGGCGAACAAGCAATTCCTTACGGATTTAAGCTTAATAGGTCGGCCGGCGGTGACCGGTCTTCTCATGTCCGGATTTATCGCCATGTATGCCGCATCCAGCATCGGCTGGGGCTATTTCGTGAGACGGTTCGGTCCGCGTATAGCCGGCATTATCGGCGTCATACTGTGGGGCCTCACCATGGGAGCGAGCGGCCTCGCCCATACGGCCGGCGCGCTCATTACAGCACGGGTGGTTCTGGGGCTCGGCGAAGGCTTCATGTTCTCCACCTGCAATACGTATGTGGTCAACTGGTTTCCGCCGAAAGAGCGGGGCACCGCCACGTCAATGTATTTGAATGGCCAGACCATTGGCCCTATTCTGGCGGGAGTCCTGGTCGTATGGGTGATCGGAAGTGCGGGATGGCGCATGGCTTTCTTTGCCTTAGGCGCGCTCTCCCTTATCATACCTCTGCCGCTGCTCATTTTTCCCATGAAAGACCGGCCGCGCCAGCAACGGCGTATGAGCAAAGAAGAGGTCACGTTTATAGAGCAGGCGGGTTTGGTAAAAAGGACGGAAAGGAGCGTCTCTGAGAAAAAGTACTTCTTGAGGAACTACCGTTTTTGGCTCCTCGTTGGCGTCTGGTGCGCTGAAAATATCTACTATTATGGCTGGCTGACGTGGATGCCGACCTATTTCCAGAATGCTCGCCACTTTTCCTTTCATGCGGCGGGCTATCTCTTCTCCCTGAACTGGGCCTTTACTCTGGTAACGATTCTCGGCATAGGCTACTTGTCGGACCGATTTTTGCGAAGGGCACCCTTCGGGTGCGCTGGCTTCTTCATTGCGGGCATCGCCATGTACCTGGGAGGCAGTGTTATACAAAATAACTACTGGGCGCTTGCTATGCTCGTTATTTCGCTGGCCAGCCAGCAACCTGCCAATGTGATGATGCATGCGCTTTTCCAGACCATCGTGCCCGCCGAATTTGTTGGCGCCTCCACCGGCGTTGCAGCGACGATAGGTCTGGGTGTCGGTATGGTGGCTCCTTTCCTGGCCGGTCTCTTTTTGCAGCTGTACGGTTTTGGAGCGGTGATTGTCTTGTTTGCTGTGGCGCCGGTGCTCAGTGGGCTGCTCCTCCTGATCCTTGCGAAGGAGGGCTACTGACCAGAAAGATTGTTCCTGTGGCCATGATGGTCTCAGGTAGTTGAGGGAAGGCACTCATGCGTTGTTGTTCTCACGTGAGCGAAGAGAAGCTGGCGCTGAACGTGCCAGGATGGGGGTAATGCCTTCGAGGTTTCAGGAAGGCAGCGACCGTGGGCCGCAGCAGACGCTAATCCTGGCGGCTCCGGTTGAAAAGAAGAGAAGAACATACGGAATTGACGCGACCAAAATTCCATAAAGGAGGTAACGCAGGATGAAGATTGATGCTTTTAACCATATTATCCCGCCCAAATACAAGGAGATACTTCGTAAAAAATTGCCTGCCAGCAACTACGGCATAAAGCTCGTGGACGCGTTTCCTGCGCTGTACGACTTGGATATTCGTTTCCGAACGATGGATAAGCACGAGGACTACGTTCAAGTGATCAACCTTGGAGTACCCACGCTCGAGGACGCTGCTCCACCAAAGGAGGCCGCGGAACTAGCCAGAATAGCGAACGACGAGATGGCCGAGCTGGTCAGCAGGTACCCTGACAGGTTTGTAGCTGCCATGGCCTGCTTGCCGATGAATGATATGGATGCCGCATTGAAGGAAACAGATAGGGCGATAACGGAACTGAAACTCAGAGGTATACAGATACATAGTGACATCAACGGCAAACCTCTAGACGCGCCAGAGTTTCTACCTCTCTTCGAGAAGATGGCCTATTACAATCTTCCTATTCTGATCCACCCTGAATTCAGGTCCAACCTGGTGCCCGACTATCCGAATGAGACCGAATCAAAGCACTTGATCCACATGATCTTCGGATGGCCCTACCGGACAACAGTGGCCATGACGCGCTTGGCCATGAGCGGTATTTTTGATAAGTTTCCCGAATTAAAAATTATCACGCATCACTGCGGCGCATTGGTGCCATTCTTCGAAAACAGAATCCATGTTATTCTCGCTGGTCATGAAATGCGCATGGGTGTCAAGCGTGAACCGTATTTGAGAAAAAGGCCCATTGACTACTTTCGGATGTTCTATGCCGACACGGTGATTGGAAGCACGCCAGCCCTGATGTGCGGCCGGGCCTTCTTCGGCTCCGACCATTTACTCTTTGCAACCGACATGCCGTACGACGCTGCATTCGGTACGGTATATGTGAGGGAAGCCGTCATTGCAGTGGACGCTATGGAGATTCCGGCTTCGGAGAAGAAAAGAATATTCGAAGATAATGCCAGAGAACTTATGCGCCTGTCTTGTTAACACAGATGATTGGTACCACGAAAGTCAGTCATCCGTCGGTACGCCGTGAGATAGGCGAGTAGCAAACAAGAGTGGAGAATTGCTGCAGTGCCGGTATTTTGTCAGTCGGTTTGCGGTCAGGTCATTTGCTCGGCCCATTTTAAACAAACATCTATGCGCTTTGGATGAGACCGCTGTATCATCAACTTGGGGGGCAGGGGGATCACCGTGCTCGACGAGTATGCGGAAAGCCCGAAGCTGAGACAGCCCAGCCATGATGGGCTCGACGATGTGCCAGGGCCGTTTATCACAATTACCGAAAAACGCACCGGACTTTTTAGAGGCAAAATCGTGAAAACCGTTGACACTCAATGAATGCGAGAGAGGGGATTTGAACCCCTATAGGTTTCCCCGCTGGATCCTAAGAGCGAAAATGAGAAATTCGTAGGTCCTTGATATTTGGTCTGATTTCCCATAACTCCTTGAGGCAGTTGACTTTCTAGCTTTCCATGTAGTTCAGTTTGTTCTATCTATTTTAGTTTTTTTTGATCTGTTTTATCACAATTTTATCACATCACCCGTTTCCAGCTGACGCGTCTACGCGATAATTCTCTCACACGGAAACGACGTCGCTCACGCGCGTCCAATATCCTGCCTTACCGATCTTTGCTATGCCAGGCCTTTTTTGAAGTGGGTCAGGTTCTTGCCTTGTGGGCAACTGTCATCCGGTCGAGGATCGTTTTCAATTCCCGCTTCCCCGTCGCAATAATACAAGGCAAGAAGGTGGGAGACATGAGAAGCTGGTACTGTTCTAATTTGGGATGGGCCGACTTGGCCAGAATGGTCGAATGGCGCATCCATTGCTGTGACCCCATAAAGAAATACAAGATACTCACGATAAACTATTATGAGTAATTCTATACATATGGAGCATTTTTTTGCTTGACAAAATAGTCGATTACACCGTATGTTGTACATAAGGCACGTCTAAAACCCCGAAGACACTTATGGTGCTTAGGTTTGTGATCAGGGGTAAAAATGAGAAAAAGGCAGGAGAACATTGGCTACACAACTCTCTTCGATAAAAACGGCTAGGGAACTGATTAAAAAACATAACCTTTCAGGCCCTCAGCTAAGGGAAGCTGTCCCCTACATAAACGCTTTTTATGGGAAACGCTTTGTTTTAAAAATAGGCGGCTCTATTTTAGATGATTTGAGCCTTCTGCCGTCTCTTATCGACAACGTAATATTCTTGAAAAAGGTTGGAATCAACTTGGTCTTGGTACACGGAGGGTCACGGCAACTTAATGAGGCGATGAAAAAGAGAAATTTGAAAATTGAATCAATCAACGGCCTCAGGGTGACATCGTCTGAAGTGCTTGAGTTAGCTGCAGCTATTTTTGGTGAGATAAGCCATGAAATAAAAAAAGAAATTGAAAAGCATGGGTATAAATGCGTGACGTTCGGACGCGAATCCGGCCTTGTAAAATCCAAACAGATGAATGATACGCGGCTGGGTTTCGTTGGTGATCCCCAGACTGTCGATGTCTCTCTTCTCGATGGTCTTGCGGATAATGTTATACCTGTGGTCTCGGTAGTTACAGCCGGTATTAAGCCGGGCGATATAGGGTTTAATGTTAATGCTGATGACGTTGCTGGTATTATTGCTGCCTCAATCCATGCGGAAAAAGTCATTCTTATGACAGACGTGGACGGCGTTTTGGATGAAAACGGTAAGCTTTTGACGAGTTTGACTGCAAGCCAAGCCGAGGAATTGATACTGAAAAAGATAATTCATTCAGGTATGATTCCGAAGGTTCATACGTGCCTCAATGCCCTAAAGCGTGGCGCAAAAAAATGCCATATCATCAGAGGCAGCGCCCATTCTTTTATCGATGAAATTCTAACCGATCAAGGCGTGGGAACAGAGTTTGTCAAAGACGAAGTTAGCCAACAAAGCCACCAATTGGCCTGAGTGATAGATTTTAAACTCAACGCATTATTGCTGGAAAAATTAGAAGTAGCCGCATCGAGCTTTGTCGGTACAGTCATCGACATATCACAGGGCCTTTCTGAGTTTTCTGCTGATTTGAATGTTGACGTTGCTAGGAAGTTGGGCGTCACTCAAGGACAATTGTCTGTTCAGGCGGTAGAGGAGTATATTCGTAAAATAGCCGCGAAGGCAGGCATCGAAGTGGTTTGTCTGGTTAAGGATCAGGTTGGGCAGGACCTGATAGATAATTTGCGTTTCGGGAGAATTATAGTTCTCAAATAACGTCCTATTTAGATTTTTCTGTGTTGTGATCGCGAACAATTGAAGCCCTGACAACTGCAGTCATCGTTAGGCCGGGGTCAGGGTGTCCTCCCTGGATAAGGCCGGGCAATGAGCAGGGTGAAAAATGCGCTTGGCCGATAGACAGTGGCATTTTTCAATGTGAGGCGGGATGCGGTGTCGGGGCAGCGTGAGGAAATCCGACGAGAGGGGCGGGATAGAAGGTTCGAGTGTTTCGAATAGGTCCCTGCTCTTAAGGGGGCTGGCCGGGGTTCGTGGAACGATCGGAGGTCATGCCTCACCAAAGAGCGGCAGAGGCGGCATAGAGGACGGTGCTCGCTACGCTCTGGACTACCTCTCTAGCTCTTTTCCCGGTAATTCCTTAGACTTTTGTGGCTGCGACTTGCTCTTGCCCGAGGCGTACTGCAGGGTATCACCGTCGTACTGCACGACCCGGAACTTTCTGAGCTGTCCGTATTCTTCCTTAAAGGGAATGAGGTGTCTCTTCTTGCTCTCGAAGTCGTCGAGGACGGCGTACTTCTTGCCGTCGATTTCAACGTTGTGGGTGTAGAAGCCCTCAATGACGCGAGGCTTGTCAGGAAGGGGTAGCTGGGATTCAGAATCAAGGCCCCGGCAGATTGCGAAGTCAGCGACCAAGTGCTTGGGTCGTTCCTTCCCGCAGAGATCCTGGAGCTCCTTGAAGTCCCTGAATGTATCCCCGCTGAAACAGAGGGTAACGTTGTCCCGGTGGCGCGACATCGAGACGTAGGTGGTATGTTTGTCGAAGTGCCTGGTGGCGAGGACGAAGGAGCGGTCAACGGTTGTGCCCTGGGTCTTGTGAATGGTTGCCGCGTACCCGTAATCGAGGTCGCGGTACTTGGTGGTGTCGAAGGCGACTACCGGGCCGGTGTCGAGGCGGACGGTCATAGCATAATCATCCATCTTTAAGACGGTGCCGAGGGTGCCGTTCTTCACGCCCATCAACCGTTCATTTCTCAGGAAGATTATCCTATCACCGTCCGCGAATTGTCGGGAGCCCCTTTCGGTCTGGATGGGATGCTCGCTTGCCGATACCCTGCCCGTGGCTTTCAGATAATCCCGTGCCTTCGCGTTGAGCTCGAACACGTCCTGGTTGGTGTAAGCAAGGATGAGGGTGGACCTGTCAGGGTGCTGGGCAGTGTGTTGCGCCCATGCGGAGACGAGTGCTGCTTTCGCTGCGTCGAGCGTGGGTTCACAGATGATTCTTCCGTGGTCCTTGTACGTTTGGAGTGCCTCCGCGATTTTCCCGTTGTCACCGGACAGCAAAGAGGTTGCCTCTTTCTGCCAGTCTTCCTTCTGTCTCTGGATTGTGGAGAGCTCGAAGTACCCTGTCCGCTGGACGATGCCCCTGAAAGCCCCGCCTGCTTCGATGGGAGGGAGCTGCTCGTTGTCCCCCACGAGGATCACCTTCGCGCCTGCTGAACTCACGTGTTCCATGATCTCGTGCATCTGGCGGGTCCCGACGATACCCGCTTCATCGACAATCAGGATGTTGCTTTCGGTGAGGAGGTCTCTTCCTTTCTCCCAGTGTGTGAGCTGACTGTAAATGGTCGTGCTCTCGATACCGGACTGCTGCTGGAGAGATTCTGAGGCGATGCCCGACAAAGCAATACCTCTCAAGTTGAAGCCCTGGGCCTCGTATGCTTCCCTGATCGCTGCCAGCGTGTAGCTCTTGCCCGTGCCCGCCCTCCCGATCAAAACCGCGATATCGCCTCCCTGCGTCAGGTGCCTGAGGCCTTCTTCCTGCTCGCGGGTCAAGGTGTGGTTTTGTATCGTCTGCTTCATGATGGTGGGGTTCACGCCGTGATTGCGTACCGTGTTCAATTTTTCCGCACGGGACAGCATCTCCTTCTCTCTCTGTATCATGGTCTTTGTTGTATAGAGTCTCCCCCCCTTCTCGTTCTCCCCGATTGCCACGAGCTCCTGCGATCCCATGAGGGCGGCCTTGACTTGATGGAACTGTTTTTCATCGACCGTGTGCATCCCCGCGAAGTTATCGATGTCGATTTCCCTGAAGACCACATCGTGGTGGCAGAGGTACTTAAGGGCCCGGTCGGGGTCAGACAAGATCAGAAAACCATTCACTCGCCGCATGTTCAGGTACTCGCTCAGCCGGTCATATTCGTATGCCCTCAAGGGGAGGTAATCTGAGGGGAGGAACTTCGTGGAGAACCCGATGTGGATCTGGGGGATAAGCGCGACGCCCCGGTCCTCAAAAGTTTTATGGTCCACCTGGATATCGTGACCGTAGGAGAGTAGCTTCTGGTTCTGAGCCTTTGCCCACTCCTCCCGCCAGTGGAGTAACTTTGCACTGGCGTTCCAAGCCCTGACCTTTTTTCCGAAGCCGTGCTCGTTGACCTCCCGCGTCGTGAGGAGGATGTGGGCATGAGGGTTATCCTTCTTCGTGTGGATGTTCACGTCCGCGATCATGCCGGAATCGATGAAGTTGGTCTTAACGAATTCCCGGACGAACTCTATGTTCTGCTCAAGGGTGAGCTCAGCCGGGAGGGCAAGTTCCATTTCCCGGGCAAGCTGGGCGTCATGGCGCCGCTCGACCTTCTCCACTTCGTTCCAGAGTACGGCCCGGTCCTTGAATCTCTCGGGCGCATTTTCGGGAAGGATGATCTCGGAATGAGAGAGGTCCCTCTTCCGGGAATAGTCGAAGGTACGGCCCTGACTTTTGTCCTTGATGCTTGAGCGTGAACGGTGGGCAGCGGCAGCGACCACACTTCTACGCCTGGATCTCGCGATGATCTTTACGGAGAGGTGGTAACTCGCCACGGGGTTATGCCTTTACCCGTTGCCGAGCAACGTATAACTGCGCCCTCACCTTCGTTCGGTAGTGCCTCGCTGCGCTCGGTCCTGTCATGACCACACCTAGAGTGCTGGCTCGTTAAGGACAAAAGTCGTTTGAGGTTTGGGTCGCCGGGAAAGGGTAAGGGACCGGAGTCGAACATGGGTGACGAAGAAAATGGCCAGAGACATAGTAGTATATAGAAACGCATGTTCTAGTTTGTCAAGACAAAGTTTCTTGCATTTCTTTGGATCCTCGTGCCCACGTCCTGAGCATCCCGCACTCCTCCCACCGTTCATAGAACCCTCCACAATTCCACCCCTCCCTGGCGGTTGCCGTCATCGCAAACCGTCTGCCATCCTTTGCCGGCTGTCATGCGGCCCTGCATGCCGGCGCCATTGTTCGTTACTCCTTAGCTTCCTTTTTTCCCCCGGCCCTCTGTGAGGGGAAAAAAGTTTTTAATGGGTGATAACCCGAAAGGAGGACAACGAATGGTAGCGAAGGCAAGAAAGCGGATGGTCAGTAACTCGCTGGCTGTGCACGTGGTTTTATCAAAAGTTTTGAGCGCCGAGGGTGAGGTTGGCCGTATCAAGGAGCACTTCTGGGGTGCGTTTCTCTCCTGCCGGGACCACGGGTTGTCGAAAGAGCAAAGGCTCAAAAAGGTGATTGCGGAGATGGGCCAACGGGGAGGCAGCATCACGTTGCGCTATTTGCTTCGGACGCCGTATTGAGAGGTGGGTCATATGGATGAACTCTGGGACATAGGACGGCTTTCTGAGTATCTTGGTATCAAACGGTCAACCCTGTACACCATGATCGAGCGAAAGGAGATACCCCATTACCGGATCGGGAAGCTCGCACGGTTCAGGCCCGCTGAGATCGACGAGTGGCTTATGAAGAAGAGGTGCCAGGCCGAGACACTCGCACGGACCAGGAAGGCTCGCAGGATGTTCCGCAGTCTTCACGGAGAGGCAAAGACCATCGTCCAGGAGGCCATTGACGAGGTCAAGCTCCAAGGGTATACTTCCTTTGGGGAATCAGACCGTATCAAGGGCCTCGGAAAGGAGGAATGATATGGGATTATACAGAAGAGGCCCGACCTGGTGGATGAGCTTTACCTGCAATGGACAGCAGGTGAGACATTCCACCGAGACAGATGACAGGAAGGTTGCAGAGAAGATCTATCACAAGGTGATGACGGAGGTCGCGGAGGGTAAGTGGTTCGACAGGCAGCAGGGGACACACACGTTTGCTGAGACGATGGAAAGGTATATGAAGGAGCATTCGAAAGTGAAAAAGAGATCTACGGCACGTGACGAGGCATCCCTTAAACATCTCTTGCCCTTTTTTGGTGCCTTCACATTGAAGGAGGTATGTCCCAGCAACATCAGCCAATACAAGTCGCTGCGGCTTGCAGCTAAGGCTTCGCCCGGCACCCTCAACAGAGAACTCGCCCTCATGAAGCATGCCTTCACACTCGCCATAAGAGAGTGGGCATGGACCAAGGAAAATCCGGTCAAAATGGTCTCGATGGAAAAAGAGGCGCCACACAAGGACCGGTGGCTAACCGACGACGAGGAACAGCGGCTCCTTGCGGCATGTCCAGAATGGCTAAGGGAGATTGTCGTTTTCGCCATCGATACGGGTTGCAGAAGGGGAGAAATCCTCTCTCTTCACTGGAAACACCTTGATTTACTCAAAGGGGTTGTGACAATCTTCGGGAAAAAGACGGGTGAGTGGCGGGGCATCCCTTTGACACGCCGCCTCTGGGATCTCCTGGCCCTGAAGCACGCCTCGCAGAAGGTGCGTTTACTGCGCGACAACCTTGTGTTTTCCAATCCGGCGGGCCACGTGGTGAATATCCACGAGCTTCGCTGGGCCTTCGAGACGGCATTGGGCCAGGCCGGCATCAGCAACTTCAGGTTTCACGACCTTCGGCATTGCTTTGCGACAAAGCTCGCCCAGAACGGCGTTGACCTCTTTACCATTCAGAAGCTGCTCGGACACAAGTCATTTGCCACAACGGAACGGTATGCGCATCACTATACCGAGAGCCTGAGGCGGGGGATCAACGTGCTCGACGAGTATGCGAAAAACCTGAAGGTAAGTCAGCCGAACAATGATAGGGAGGAAGGTGCGCCGGGGCCGTTTATCACAAATTTATCACAATTACGGAAAAACGCACTGGACTTTTCAGGGGAAAAACCGTGAAAACCGTTGATACTCAATGAATGCGAGAGAGGGGATTTGAACCCCTATAGGTTTCCCCGCTGGATCCTAAGTCCAGTGCGTCTGCCAATTCCGCCACTCTCGCATGCCTTATTCTATGCGGTTCTACAGGATGTGTCAATTCCTGAATTGTGTCGAATGTAGCAGAATTGTAGCACGCATCCAGGATCTCGACACTCGCTCTAAGGCTTTCGGGGTAATGGTGGGCATAGCGCATCGTCATAGCAATGCCCTTGTGGCCGAGCAGTTCTTTCACCTTGTAAAGGTCGACACCATTCTGTACCAGCCGCGTTGCGAAGGTGTGCCGAAGGTCATGAAACTTGAAGTTATCGATTTTCGCCTTGGTGAGCGCCGCTTCAAAGGCAGCCCGCAAGCTCCTGACCGCGACCGGAAACATCCTCCCTAAAATACCCAGGACTTCCATACTATTGAACAGGACACAGAGCGTTTTGGACATGGGGATTGTCCGTTTCTCCCCGTTCTTGGACCGTTCAACGGTCAAAATGCCTCTTGCGAAATCAATGTTCTGCCACTGCAAATCGAGGATTTCGCCCCTGCGCATCCCGGTATGTAGCGCCACGATGAGGAGCGGGCGGAGCCACTGCGGGCTGGTGGCGCAGGCAAGCAGTCTCTGCTCCTCATCTGGTGTGAGCCACCGGTCTCGGGCATTCTTGTTCCCCACCGCGAACGACAGTCTGCTCACGGGATTGTCCTTTATCCACTCCCATTCCTTGATGGCTACGTTAAACATGCGCCGCATGAGAGCCAGTTCCTGATAGACTGTGGCTGGCTTCACGACCTTTGACCGTTGGCTCCTGTATTCGGCTATCAGCCTGGTCGAGACCTCGAACAATGTGTACCCCTTGAAGAACTTCAGCAGTGGCTTGACAGTGTGAAAATCCCGTGAGTGCGAGTGTTCCTCGAGATATCTTGCCACCATTTCGTTGAAGGTCGTCCTCTTCGCGGCCGTCGTCTCGAAATACCGGCCCTCGACGATGTCGGTCAGCTCCTTGGCATAGAGCCTTTCCGCCAGCTTTTTGTTGTCCGTCTTCAACGATTGCTGCACCCGTCTTCCCCCATATGTGACAGTAAACCAGAAGGTTTTACCGCGTTGATAGAGTCCCATTTATCTCATCCCTCCTTCCTTGGGACCCCTGGCCTGGATGGATCCATTATACCATCGATCTGACCGCTTATGTTCTTGTATCCACTGGATGACCTCATTTTCTTCGAAGCGCAGGAGACCATTCAGCTTCATACAGGGTATCAAGCCTTGCTCAGCCCATGAGTAAACCGTAGACGGCTTCGCTTGAATAAGATCAGCTACTTGCTTACAGTTCAGTATTTTCAAAACACAGCCTCCACAAATTCCTGTCTTCGACCTTCGTTATCGTCCGTTGGATTGTGTATTCCATTGTGCCTCTTTAATTGCTCCTTCATACGGTCAACCTCGCCCTCGGTGCCCACAACCTTTGACAAAACCTCATGCACACCCTCGGGGTTACCGACCATCCGCTTTCGTGCCTTCACCAGCATCCCTGTCCTCCTTTCGGGTCTATCACCCATTAAAACTTTTTTCCCCTCAAAAAGGGCCGGGGGAAAAAAGGAAGCTAAGGAGAGACGAACAATAGCGCCGGCATGCAGGGCCGCATGACAGCCGATAACGGATGGCAGGGGGCTTGCGTTGACGGCTACCTCAAAGGAGCGGTGGGGATGGTGCGGGATGTTCAGAAAGTCGGCACGAGGATCCACGCAATTGCAAAAACTTTTCTTGACAAACTAGAACACCTGTTCTAACATAACAATATGTCCTTGGGCGTCAAGGTGGTCTCTGATTTTTCCCGGACAGAGCTGGTCCCTCGAGCTCGACCGTGTCTTCTTAAGGGACCTTTCCAGAAAACTTTTTCGTCTATCCCCTTTATCTGGCAACGCAACATCCAAAGCAGTTCCGTCGTTAATGAGCTAGCACTCTAGGTGTGGTTATGGTGCTACCGAGCGCAGCGAGACACTACCGAACGAAGGTGAGGGCGCACTCTCACGTTGCCCCCATGCGGGCAACGGGATAATCCCATGGCCAGTTACCACCTCTCGGCAAAAATCATCGCGAGATCCTCGGGCAGGAGCGCGGTCGCTGCAGCAGCCTACCGTTCACGATCGAGCATCAAGGACAAGAGCCAGGGGCTCACCTTCGACTATTCCCGGAAGAAGGACCTTGCCCACTCGGAGATCCTTCTCCCTGAAGATGCGCCCGATCGTTTTGCCGACCGCTCTACCCTCTGGAACGAAGTCGAGAAGGTCGAGCGGCGCCGTGATGCCCAGCTCGCCCGAGAAATTGAGTCCTGTTTGTGTTGGTGGGATGTACACGACGCCTACCTTATACCGGATCTGTAGTATCTCACGCGTTTTGATCCGGTTAGAGGAATAAAGGGACAATATAGGGCAGCACAGGACGTCACAGGCGTCGGGTCGCACTCGGCGCCTGTGACTTTTAGACTGAAGCGCTGCCCCCTTGTGCCCTGCGTATTTAGGTGTGAGCAACATTCCCTTATTCACCGTTTCGCTCCGTAATGCTTATTCCTCGAATGAGCGTGCATTTGCGCATTAGTAGGTGGAATTGTGAGCCGACGACGTGAAGACGGACTGAGCATTGCACCTACAAGTCCACACCTTTTGATAACCTCTGAGACGAGCGATTACCAATTGAACTGCTCAAAAGAAAAGGCAGGTTCAGAGAGCAGCCCTGCCTACCCCCTTCATCGAGATTGCCCTGATAGCAGGAGAAAGGCCAACCCAGATGGCGTCTACGTTTTTCCTAAAACTCCCTTTCACTTACCCTTTCCGTTTGCCAAGATGGGGTGGATTTGACGATTACGATGAAGTATCCTATTTCTCTGGCGTCTACAAAAAGTGCTGGAATTTTGAGCGGGAAGGGCGAAATTTCCTAGATCAACAAAGGGGATAAAATAGTACATGAAAAATACATCAATTGTTGATGTGGCAAAACTTGCTGGAGTTTCAATCACTACTGTTTCGCGTATCATAAATAACGTCTCCTACCCGGTATCAGATGAGAAACGCAAGCGAGTGTTAAAAGCAATTGAGAAACTGCACTATAGGCCGAATATAGCTGCGCAGCATTTAAAGAAGCGCTTTAGTGATATTATAGGACTTATAGTGCGGGATATATCCGACCCGTATTTCGGAGACATTGCCAAGGGAGTAACCGAGAGGGCTAGTCAACTTGGATATCTGTCCTTAGTGTGCAGTACAGGCCGAAATCCTGAAAACGAGCTTCGGTATCACGACATTCTCTGGCAGCACAGGGTGAAGGGCATAATATTGGCCGGAGGTGGGCTGGACCAGTTGGACTATAAGCAAAAACTTTCCAAACAGCTCGCAAGACATGATAAATATGGCTTGAAAATCGTTGCCTTAGCTCCTCAAGGAATGGAAATACCATATGTAATGATCGATAATTATGAGGCAGGAAAAAGAATTACAGAATACCTTATTCAGCGAGGGCATAGGAACATATGCTTCATCTCTGGACCACAGAAGGTGTACACGTCTATAGAGCGGTTGAAAGGTTATAAAGATGCTATCGACCGCGCTGGCATCGAATTCAGTATGGAGTATGTTAGTTACAGCGATTTCACACGGAAGGGAGGTTACGACGCATGTAAAGTGCTACTGTCCAAGGTGAAAAATATGACTGCGATATGCGGTGCAAACGATAACATTGTTATCGGAGCCATGAGTGCTGTTAAGGAGCAAGGACTAAATATCCCGGAAGACATTTCTTTTATAAGTATTGGCGACCTAACGGAAGCAATGTATGCCGATCCACCTCTTACTACACTTAGTATTCCTAGATATGAGATTGGGATGTTGGCTGTAGATGCCATTGTTGAAGATAAGGATAGTATTGCAGTTATTGTAGATACCAAAATCATCGAAAGAAGATCGGTCAAGACCTTGAATTAATCAGGGAAAAATCTTCCTTAAACCGGCCTTTCATCATTTCTCGTTGAGTAAAAAAAAATTATAAAAAAAATTATTGACAAGGCAGAAAACGTTTTCTATAATGATAATAGAAAACGTTTTCTATGGCTGTTTAGAGCCAAAAAACAAAAAAAGGAGGTTGAGCATTATGAAAAGAGAATGGGGAGGGATTTACCCGGCAATAATGGTTCCACTGAAAGCGGACTACTCCATTAATGAGCAGGAATTCAGGAACTACATCGACTGGCTGCTCAAGTTTACTGACAAGGGCGTTGCCGGCCTCGTAACTAACGGGCATACCGGGGAAATATCAGGATTTTTGCCAGTGGAACGGGCACATGTAACAAAGCTTGCCGCTGACCATGTGGCAGGAAGAACCAAAATTATATCCGGAGTTTCTGCAGAAGGTTCATTCGAGGCTATCGAGCACGCTAAAGCTGCACAAGAGGCTGGTGCTGATGGTATTTTGCTCATGCCGCCGCATATATGGCTGAGATTTGGGATGAAGCAGGAATCAGCCCTTAAGTTCGTTCAGGATGTTGCAGCTGCCATTGATATCAAGATCTTCATTCATCTTTATCCGGCTGCTACAAAAGCATTCTATCCGGTTGAGTTGCTGTTAGAAATGTGCAAGATCCCGAATGTAGTCGCTGTCAAGATGGGAACCCGTGATATGCCATTGTATGAAAGAGATGTCCGGATTTTACGTGAAAAAGCACCTGATACAACCCTGGTTACCTGTCATGATGAAAATCTCCTTTCTACAATGATCCAAGGTCTTGATGGAGCTCTGGTCGGGTTCTCAGGATGCGTGCCGGAACTCGTTACCGAGCTGTTCAAAGCAGTTCAAAGAGAAGATTTAAAAGAAGCTAAAAAGGTCAACGAGAAACTGTTTGCCGCGTCAAGCGCTATCTATGGCATCGGACAACCTTCCGGAGAAGCTCATGCGCGTATGAAGGAATTCCTGGTTCAGCGAAAGGTGTTCAGATTGCCGTTGATGAGACCGCCTCTTGTTCCGCTTAATCAGGAAGAAAAGAAAAGAGTTTCGAAGGCATTGGCCGATTCCGGTGTCAGCTTGGTAAACCTGGTATGACACATACATGAAGAGAGAGAAAGTGCTTTCGATACATAACAGAAAGCACTTTCTTCATACTAAGTTTATTGTAAATTTAAGGGCTTTTGCCCTCATGAGTCAATGGTTTTTCGCGGAGTGTATCTACAGATCAGGTATTTTATGTCTTTGGATTCTACGAAAAGGGATTGAACTTTTTGAACGGGAAGGACGTAATTTCCTAAACCAAAAACAATAAAGGGGAGGACAAACGTCATGACAGCCCGTGTTATAGATAGCGCTGCAGTGCACAGCGCCGCCAATGCCGAACTGGTTGCCCGCCTCGAGCGGCTCCCGGTCACACGCCGGCTGCAGATCATACGCGTTATCGTCGGTCTCGCCACTTTCTTTGACGCCTACACCGTGCTGGCAATCGCTTTCGCGATGCCGCAACTCGTGTCCGAGTGGAAGCTCGCGCCGGCCGAGGTTGGCTTCATTATTTCGGCCGGCTATGTCGGCCAGCTAATCGGTGCGGTCGTCTTCGGATCCGTGGCCGAGAAGCTTGGCCGCTTGCATACGCTCTTAATCACTATCGTGGTGTTCGTGTCGATGGATTTCGCCTGCCTGTTCGCCTGGAGCGGCACCTCCATGTTGGTGTTCCGCTTCGTGCAGGGGATCGGCTCGGGCGGCGAGGTGCCGGTGGCGAGCGCCTATATCAACGAGTTCATCGGGGCCCGTAAGCGCGGTCGCTTCTTCCTGCTCTACGAGGTGATCTTCCCGATCGGCTTGATGTTCGCCGGCATGGCTGGCTACTTCCTGGTGCCGATTTACGGCTGGAAGGCGATGTTCGTGGTTGGCTTGGTTCCGTCTGTGCTGACCATTCCGCTGCGCTGGATGATGCCGGAGTCGCCGCGCTGGCTCGCCTCCAAGGGCCGCATCGCGCAAGCCGATGCCGTCGTGAAAATGCTCGAGAACGACGCGACGAAGCGCGGCCTTACGCTGCCGGAGCCGGTGGTGCACCCACTCGACCCCAAGGCGACTGTCCGTTCCGACTGGCATGAGCTGTTCAAGGGTATCTACCTTAAGCGGACCTTCACGATCTGGGGCATGTGGGTGTGCGTCTATATGGTCAATAACGGCCTGATCACCTGGTTGCCCACCCTCTACAAGCAGGTGTTCAAGCTGCCGCTGCAGACCAGCCTCGCTTACGCCTGGATCACCTCGACCGCTGGTGTCGTCGCCTCGATCATCTGCGCCCTGCTGATCGACAAGGTCGGCCGCAAGCCCTGGTATTCGACGGCGTTCCTGGTCGTTATCGTGCCGCTCCTGACTCTCACGTGGCTCGGCGCCACCTCGGCCATCCAGGTGCTGATCCTGGCGACCGCCACCTACGCGATACTGCAGACCATCGCGTTCTCGCTCTATCTCTACTCGGCCGAGCTCTACCCGACCCGTCTGCGTGCGATCGGCACCGGCTTCGGCAGTGCTTGGCTCAGGGCGGGATCGTCGATCGGCCCGATCCTGGTCGGCTGGATCGTCGGCGACTTAGGAATCCGGTACGTGTTTTCGGCCTTCGCAGCGGTCGCGCTCGTCGGCGGCCTCGTGACACTGGTCTTCGCGATCGAGACCAAGGGCAGAGTACTCGAGGAGCTGTCGCCCTGACCAACAGCCCGTCCCGTCCGCAGGAGGCCACGGTTTCCTCGGACGGGACGGCACGGTGCGCCGGTAGCTTCACCCTCGCCGCCGCAGCTACCGGGAAAGTAACCGGAACGGTGACCATTACCCGGGCAGATGACAACCGCACAAGGGGCGCATTAGCGCCCCTTGTTACAGACCGTCAGCAATAGTTCCGCCTTTTCTTGTGCCCACAGCCCGTAGTCTACTCTACCTATAAAGGCCGCATTTTCTGACTCGCTTTGTTACACTGCCGTGGCAAGGTTCTCGCATCGATGACGTAACGATAAAGATGCGGTAGAATACTGGATAGGTCGTATCCATGACTGCCTGCACCGCTCGTGAGCTCACCATGGAGATGGGTCCTATGGGCCCGATCGGCGAAGGGGCGTCACTCATGCTCAGGGTGAACAGGAACTGCCCCTGGAACAAATGTCTCTTCTGTCACGTGTATAAAGGCAGCACCTTTTCTCCAAGGAGCAAAGAGGAGGTCACGGCGGACATCGATGCTGCCGCGCGCATCCAGCGTCTCCTTGAAGCAGTCTCCTTTGCCATCGGTCTCAGCGGACGCATAACCAGGGAGGTGGTGGGAGCATTTGTAAGGCGCAATCCTTCCGTGTATGGCAATCCGGACGGTCACCTTTCCCACGAACAGTGGCTCGCGCTCCAAAGCCTTGGTGCTGTCGCCAACTGGCTGAGTCACGGAGCGCGGCGCGTTTTCCTCCAAGACGCGAATGCGCTCCACATGAAGCAGAAAGACCTCCTTGACGTACTGCACCATCTGAGGACATCGTTCCCGACGGTGGAGAGCGTCACCTGCTATGCACGCTCGAGGACCTGCGCGCAGAGGTCTGCCGAAGAACTGCAGGAGTTGCATGCCGCAGGACTGGCGTGGACCTTCGTCGGCATCGAGTCAGGCTGTGACGAGGTCCTCGCGTACATGCGCAAAGGAGCGACACAAGCGGAGCATCGCGCGGCGGGCCTCAAACTCAAAGAGTCCGGTATCAGCATGGCCGCCTTTGTCATGCCCGGCCTCGCCGGCAGCGATACGGAGCTGAGCAGGAACCATATGCGCGGCACCATCAGCATCCTCAATGAGGTACAGCCTGCAGAAGTGCGGGTGCGTGGCCTCGCCATCATGGAGACTGCGCCGCTCTTCGAGCGGTGGCGCTCAGGGGAGTTCAGGCATGCATCCGATGATCGGATGGTGGATGAACTGGAACAGATCCTGGAAGGCCTCACCTTCGACTGCCTCTTCGAGACCCTGCAGCTCACGAACCTCTTCACCATGAGAGGGCAGCTATTCGCGAACAGGCAAGCGTGGCTCGCTGAGATTGCCCGGTACAAAGCGCTGTCGCCTGTCGAGCGCGCGCGTTTTATCCTGTACCGTTATCTGTCTGACGGCTATCTCGATTGCGTCACATCCTGGGGGCTCTATGATGCACAGCTGCAAACGCTTATCAGAGAAGCCGAGCAGAGCGTAAGGACACAGGCAGCGGATGCTCTGGAAAAGGTGGATCTTGCAGTCGCCGCGCTCAAGGCAAAGGGTATTCCCTGATCGTCGAGCTCAGAATGACGAATGTTCAGCGAGTCGGGCGCCAAATCAGGCGAGGCCCATGAGTATCTTGAGGCGTGCCACAGCCTTCGGCAGGGTTTCTCCTACCTTTTCATGAAACCTGAGGTGTGCAAACCGGTCAAAGGGCGTTTCGGCCTCGTTGATGATCACGAGCTTTGCCCCGGCCCCTAAAGCCTCTTTCGGCATGTCGGCCGCTGGTGTAACGACGAGACTCGAGCCTACGACAATAAAAAGATCGCTCTTTCGCGCATGCTCAAACGAGAGCATCAGATCGCGCTCGGGTAAGGGCTGGCCGAAATCGACCGTGCTGGACGTGAGTGCGCCGCCGCAACGGCAGCTCCTCAGGCCGCTGGATCGATCGTACGTTCTGCCGCACTTCGGGCAGCGCAGCTTCGTTGTGTTCCCGTGCAGTTCCGCCAGGAGTTCAGGACGTATGCCTGATTTCAGATGGAGGTTATCGACATTTTGCGAGATGAGGAATTTCAGTTTGCCGAGGTGTTGCAGTTCGACGATCGCGAGATGGCCGCTATTCGGTGGAACGAGGTGCCACGGCACGCCACTGGATGGCGGCGGAAGCCCTTTGTCGCGACGTGTCCAGAGGCCATCCGGCCCTCTGAAGTCGGGGAGCCCTGATTCTGTGCTGATGCCGGCGCCCGTGAAGAGAACCAAATACCTCGCCTTGAACATGAGCTTGGCCAAGGCTTCAATGCGTTGATCGAGATCTTTGCTCATATCCGTCCCGCTCTTCGAATTATAGCAGGATCATTGACCACCAGTATATCCGCATGGAGCACGGGGCAGTATTCGGCACGAAAGTGCCTGTGTTCCCCATTGCGGAAAAGAACACTATACGAGGCAGGGAGAGGGAACGCAATGTTTTTCTCACTCCGAATCAGGCCTACCGAGACTTCCTTCCTCTTACCATTAATTCCTGTATAAGAATCATGTAAGCAGGTAAGATTAGCCCCAAGAAAGGCAGGGGGACTTATTTCTTCCTGGGTCGCCG